>OBWG01000196.1_pt1 | contig 61836 bp, 81 predicted proteins | sample 1495221 | NCBI WGS metagenome assembly OBWG01 (sample SAMEA2580053, study PRJEB22360) | human gut metagenome | reverse complement strand
CAACCTCCTGCCGGTCTGCCTCCGTGTCTGCGGCATACTGCCTTGCCCCATCCTCCGCCGCCTCAGCTCCCGTCTGGGCCTGTGCTGCGGCTGTCTCTGATAACTTAGCCGCCTGTGCCGATAACGCCGCTTCTGAGGCCACCTGCTGTGTCTGAGAGAGCATCCCTGTTACAGTCTGCTTATCCTGTGCCACAGTGTCGGCATTGGTCTCTACCTGCTCTGCAAGACCTTGTACCACTTGCAGATGCTCCGCTGTCTGGGTGGCTGCTGCCTTGGCCTCATCCGCAGCAGACACAGCCTTGTCACCGGCCTCTTCTGCCCGTTTGGCAGCGTCATTGACGGCCTCAATCGCCTCCCTAAATATTTCTCCATCTCCCGGTGCCTCAAAGGCTTCCGGCTTGGGGCGTGATTTGACCTGCATGGTAATGCGCTTGATCGTCTCGCCGAATAATTTATCCGACAGGTATACCCACGCATAGATGTTATATGCCTTATCTGCCGTCCATGTCGCACGATTTCCCTCCAGCATGCTGTCCGGGATTGTGACGGTTGTTATCCCGTCCTTAGTGGTACCCACACGGGTTATGGCCTCGCCGCCAGTCTCCTGTAGCGCAAAGTGGATCTCAACTGCCGTCGGAAGATGCAGTCCCTCAATCCTGAGCTGCTGGCCATAATCCCACTGCCAGAGGCCGTAGGCATGAGCGTAATCATCGTTGTTCTGAAATACTGCTGTAATCATATTCCCTCCAACCAAAAACGGCCCCAGGAAATCCCGGGGCCTGCCTGTGTTGCGACGTCGCACAGCTTACTTATCTTCCGTGCCTACCGCTCTCTCGTCCTCCTTGCCGGTTGCAGGGCCGGTGGTTACAAAAGTGGTATCCTGTGCACCCTTGGGTCTTCTCTTCTGTGCTGCGTCGTTCTTTCTCTGCTCTGCTGTTCTCTTGTCTGCTCTCTTACCTGTTGCGTTTGCCATAATCTTTGTCCTCTCTTTCATTGTTGAAAATATGTAATAGTTGCTCCGGCTCTGACCCTGCCGGACGGGAGATGTTGGATCACCCCCTCTCAGGTCTTGGCTGGCAGCTCCGGAAGTCCTGCGATGGACGTTGCCACTGACAGGATACCTGCCAGCGCGGATGCACTGGCTACCATAGGCCAGTTGACCTCACCCATGACCGCTGCCGAGCCGATGGTGGCGACAAATGTCTGCGCCATGGTCTTAATGGCACGGATACCTGCGGCCTTGACCCACTGGATGGTATCCACATCAGCCCTAAATACACAGTTCTTAAGCATAGTTCCTCACCTCCCTTCTACTGGTCTATAATAGATTCCAACAGCTCGTCCCGGATCTGCTTCATCGTATCTATCCCATTACCGGTGATCTGATGATTGAGCAGAGCTGCAAGACTCTTGGACTGCTGTTTCTGCATATTTTCCAGAGCAACCAGACGCTTGTAATCCTTGTCCGAATGCTCTTCCAGTTTCTGGACTCGTGCTGTCAGATGAAAAGCCGGCTTGATTACCTTAACGATAACCGCACCGGCTCCACCTATGATACTTATCCCTCCGCAAATGGCGAGGATTGTCTGTATGTACTCCATGGCATATCTCCTTACTGCTCTACTACCCTCAAAATCTCCTTCCGTTCCTCTTCCGTCAGGTTTTTGTATCCTTTCAGGATCTTTTCTGGATCTTCTCCAGCTTCCTTCCGTATGCGCATTGCCCGGATAATGATAGACTTCTGGATATTACCAATCATGCTGATACACCTCCTATCATGTCTGCCAATGCCATTGTTAACTCTGCATTTTCCTGACTCAACCGCATGATCTGCTCTGAATCAGTTGGAATATATTCAGCCGGCTCTTCCACATCTCCTGCAACCGTATAAAAAATGCCATTACGATACCTGTCCCCTGCCTGAACAAGCCATTTATACTCTTCTGCAAATGCCTCATCACCATACGCAGCCATGGCAGCTCTGTTTGCTTCTTCATAATCATTAAACATCGCAATATTCTGTACTGTGCCTTCCTTCATCGTATCAACCAGAATATATGCTTTCGCAAACTCTCGTTTCATTTTGCCCTCGCTTTCCTAATACAAATTTACAATTACAATGCCAGAACCACCATAGGCAGGATTGCATGATCCCCAGCCATCAGATGATGAGTATCTGCCACCTCCGCCACCACCAGTATTTGGAGTACCATTAGTTGGATAGACAGCTTTTCCGTAATTGGTTCCTTCCCATCCACCGCCATTTCCTCCGCCTCCGGCACCTCCAGTTCCACCTAAATTAAAATATTCTACGCGGTCCCCCTCATTATTTCTATTGTTATAGTGGTTATTGCCGCCAGCTCCGCCGCCTGCATATAAAGCACCCACAGAATTACCCCATGCTCTCGTGGTTCTTCCCTGTCCTGTACCATTTGGGAATTTAGGAAATGCTCCATTTCCGCCATCAGAACCACCATTTCCTCCTCTTACTCTACCTGTAGAGCTTCCTCCGCCTCCGGATCCCCCATTTCCGGCAGCTACTCCATACGAATCAGGAGCACCATTTCCTCCAGCTGCTGAAGCTTTCACCGCACCATTTACGCTAATAGATGAGGTACCGCCATTAGATGCTGGTCCGCCACCTCCTCCAACAACAACCGAAACATTATTTCCCGTAGTGATTGGAATCCCATATTGAGTAGCAGTATATCCGCTTCCTCCACCAGCATATCCAGCTCCTCCGCCTCCTCCAACAAGAAATACATCCATCTTAGTAAATCCCTCTACAACAAAAGAACCGGAAGCTGTAAACGTTCTGCTGGTAGAACCTCCTGTTGTAATCTCTGCATTAAGAGTTGGGCCAAACAGTTCGCCAATACTGGTAGTAACATACGGAGTACATGATAAGAAATATCTTGTATTCAGATTCGGCAAATCAAGAAACGCCTGTGAAGCAGCTCCGGCAGAATGGTTGTTCCCCGCTCCTTTATAAATCTGAACTCCGCCAGATGCGCCAGGATACCCTCCCGTGTCATATCGAATGATAACTCCGCTATATGGTCGGCCAGCCGCCTGATTCGGATTTGTCCAGGTAGCTATGACCCTTCTTCCGGAATAGGCGGCAACACTAAAAGACAGTAAACTATTAACGGTCATATTACCTGTATGTTTGGTTTTGGCATCATTGCTATAAAACGTCTCTCCATTCAGCACATGGGCTGCCTGGGCGTTCCCTGTCAATTCCAATATTCCCTGAACCGGTTTATCATCCGATCCTTTCAATATGCCCGTGTAGCCTTTCAGCAGTTCTGCGGCCGTTGCGGTGCAGTCATCACTCCCTGCTCCGCCTCCGCCTGAACCTGTCATCAGTATATTACCCATATGTTCAGCTCCTCCTTATAATTTAAGCCCAACTGCGATATCTATAGCCGGCTTTTTGTAGACTTTGAATGTCACTGTTCCATCTCCGGTCTGGCCCGTTCCGGAAGCCACAATACCAAATGCCTTACTATATGCCTTCTGGTTCTCCAGAGAAGCCCCATCCGCCAGAGCAGACACCAACGAAGGATTATCTTCCCCCAGAATCCCTTCCACTGATACTGTCTGAACATACGGGGCTGCATCTCCTGTCCATCCGGCAGCGGTCAAAGTGATCTGATAGAATCCATCCACCCGTCTCTTTAAATACGCCTCATTATTCACCAGATGTTCGATAACATCACCCATATCGTTCCCATCTGCAACCGTATTTCTATCCCATTTGGGGATTTCATTGGTCCAGACTGGAGGATTTCCAATTACACAATTTGCCATCGTCTACCACCTCCTAAAAAACTTCGTCCATATTGAACGTCATAGGAATGTCCTCATCCTTGCCTTTTGCCAAGAACGTCTTATATGCTACCAGATCCCCGTCTGCATCGACCAATCCGATCTCTGAGATGTTCTTCCCTACAAGTTCACTTTTTTCAATTCTTCCAACATACCGGCAGGTGCTTTCTCCCTCTCCAATATAAAAATGGGATTCCACATTCTTTTCCAGCAGCTGGTTATACAATGCCGTTTCCTGACCGGTCGTTTCTTTCGGAGCTCCGCTTTCTTCAAGCCCTCCATCTCCCCAAGCCATCTTTGTGATCGGCGGCAGCTCAATATCCCCTGCGTGTGCCTTACATAGCTTTTTCTTTCCAATATTCGTAATTACTGCCTGAGCCATCTCCATCTCTCCCTTCTACAGTGTAAACAGGCCGCCATTTAATTTACGGCTCCCATCCAGCTTCCAAGACCCATCTAATAATCGTTCAACATACACATTGCTTTGGATTTCAGCATCAACCTCAACCTTTGATAATGTTTCGATTTCTACAGGGTAAAAATCCGGCTTGATATCCGATCTGTAACCGCTGAGTTTTCTGCTGTCATCCAACTTCCATGCTCCATCCAGCAGCAGTGGCATCAGATTTTGACGGGCAAAAAACTCTATAGACACAAGCACCCCTGTTTCAAAATCAATCGGAACTGGATATTCGCTGGAATATACTTTTTCCAAAATGACCCCAACACCGCTGGATCGTATACACAATTCCGGATAAAATTCAACGGTATCTGGTTCGTCCATATCAAATTCTCCATGGAATATGATCGTTGCTGGATACTTTGGGTCCTCCATATACTCCAATCGTTTCAAATTCCACATCATGGAGATGCCTTCCATCAGGTCCCAATAGGTACATTCACTTGTGTTTTTCAGGATCTTATACCTCAGGAACTGCCGGTAACGCTCGTCGGTCATTTCAGCTCCTCCCGATATTACATCCATATCGGTAGCAGCCTTCCGGCTTAAACCAACGATTCCTCCGACAACCAGATCAAGGTTTTTTCCAGATGCCGTATCCAGATCCGTTTTGTTCTTGATATCAAAAAAGGCCTGCTCCACTTCCTGAAGCTGCCTTGAAAATGCCCGGATCAATAATTCAATTTTCGGTTTATGCTGAAACTGCTGGGGAATATCCCTCAGCCACAGATCAGCTATCTGCATCCACCGTCACCTCAATTCTCGTTGGATCGACCAGAACTTTTTGTCTGGAAGTTGCAATGACGTTTTGTACTGCATAATCACCCGGCTCCGGATTGTAGGATTTATCAGCAGCATACGCCGTTTCAATCTTAATGTATGTAACCCCTGAAACAGCATCATAAATTCCTTCGTGGAGCTGCTGGATCAGCAGACTGTCTCCTGCAACCAAGCGTTCCCCATAGGAGCAGATAACGTCTGATGCAAGGGTCATATAATTTGCTGGTATTTTTTTCTCATCCCCATACAAAGTTACCTTCATCCATGCATAGAGATATTCCGGACGGTTAAACCGTACCGGTATTGATTCCCCATACTTGCCAACAACAGAAGCAGCTACGTTTCCATAGGTGTAGATACCGCCAGCTTTCCGTTTCAGAATGGCCTCCGCAATCTGGTTGGTATCACCGCCATCTACAATGATTTCAATACTATGCGGCGGCATTCCTCTTTCGTTGGTAGTATCGGTTTCATTTTCATAACCGGATGCCGACTCTACGCCTGTAACATTGTTCAGCAGTTCTGCCACAATGCTGTCGATCATGGTATTCGACCGCAGCGCTGATTTCGCAATGTATGACTGCCGTAATTCAATATCCGTTTCCTGCAATCTGCCATAAATGGGTTCCAGACGGTTCACAACAGCGTTGAATCCTGAAATATTGTTGATCATCTTCGTGACAATTCCATATGGCAGCGTGATCTCGCCGTAATCTTCTGTAAGGAAATTGGCAATGGAGGTTACGCTTTTGGTTGTCAGGTTATCCGATAATACGAAAAAGTTATTCCGGGATACAGTCAGATCGGAAATACTCAGGATACCCTCTGAACCATCGTATTTTACCTCATACCCTTCATTGTTGATCTTTTCTGCAATGCCTTCAAGTATGCTCTTCTCATTTCCATCGGCATTAGAATAATTGAACTGTTCTCCGTTGATACTCACAGAATATACGGCATCCTTTTCAACCGCAGCTACTTTTATGCTGATTGCATTGCTGTTCTCGCGGGTTATCTTAAAATCGCTTGCAGAATAAAGACGGATTTCCGGCATAGTATCCGTAGCCACAATCACGCCTTTTCTCACAAGCGTTCCGTCATCTCCCGTACAGTGTAGAGGATAACTGGTCTGTCTGCTGGCGGCCCTTCTGATCCCTCCATACTGTACCGCATTGTCAAGGTTTACGCCTTCTGCTGTAGACGGACTCTTCGAGTAATAGGTATCCTGGGCGATCTCCCACAGATCAGCGACCTGTCCGGCAAAGGTCATAATCAGTGTATTAAGGAACGAAGCTCCTGTTAGCCTGGTATCGAACCCAAAACCCTCTGATAGATCAGCATGGATCTGTTCCAAGATCGTATCCATACGCTTTAAGACAAATCCCTTATCCGTTACTCCGTAATCCTGCATCTTATCACCACCTCATCCTTTATCGTTTCGCGATCTGTCAGTGCCACAAATTTTATTACTGCATTTCTTGTTTCCCGGTTAAATGTTATTTCAACATTTTTAACATCCGTGATTTCATCAATCTCAAAAATCCGGTCTCTGATTACACTTTCAAAATAATCAAGGTTGGGATTCTTTACAAGCAGCTGATCGAAATAAGGGATTCCTTCCTCTCTGTCCCACTTCCATTCGCCTTCAAACCACAGAAGCCGGATCCGTATCTTTTGTGCCACAGAATCATTCAATACAATATCTCCGGTATCTGATAACAGCAAATCTCCAGACCTGTCTAACAAAATATCCATGGCCCCTCCTACTCAGGCGTCCCGGTGTTGGTTCCCGGTTCTGATGACTTATGTGTATGCTTCTGTAAAGCGATTTTACCGGCTTTTATATCGCCAGTGGAAGAAATATTGCCTGTTACTTTTAAATCGCCCCCTATGGCTATCCCTGCTTCTGAGATAGACATAGAGACGGAACCTGAATAGATGATCACAGCGTTTTGGTTAACTGCCTGTGCCGCCAGACTGTTCCCTGTTTTCATCAGCCCCGGGATACATACTGCATTCGTCAGGTCAAACTTTAATGCCCCGCTCGACTCAGCCCCTGATCTCCATTCATCCAGCTCAACCTCCGAAACCACAATAAGACAGCCGTCACCGCTCCTCACAGGGAAAATAACCCCGGTGTTCGATGCCTGGCTGAATGGAAATACCACCGGGACCTCCGGGATCTGCGGATATTCCAGCCGTTCTCCTTCAAATGTCGTATACTTTCCGGATGGCTTTACCACCGCAGTACCATTGTTGCAATCGTATGATACGATCGTGCCGGGGATTGCCGTGTGCATCTCACCCATTACCGCCTTGGCGGTATCTTCGACCTGCTGCGCAAATTCCTGCATCATAAACAGCCCACCTCCTAACTTCGTGCCTTCACATCAAGGGCAGCATCTGCCTTGATCTCAAGCACCTGTGCCGTGCAGATCCAATCGCCCTGTTGATTATCTCCGTCTATCGTGACCTTATATACCCTGTAGTATCCATTGGCTGTAGAACTGCTCAGCTGGATCACATCATTCACCCCGATTGCCCCATTCAGGAAATACTCGATCTCCCAGCCGGTCTGAGATTTATTCGTTCCAGTCCCGATGGTGATACGTTTAGGGATACCTATCAGTCCGGTATCACTGTTCAACATAAACGCCCTGGGACTAATGGCTCGTCCGGGCCATGTGACCTGAATGATCTGATTCTGTATGGTCCAGCTGTGTCCGCAGTATTCTGCGATCTTCTGCAAAATACCTTTGGCCTTTCCGACATAAGCAAACCCATTGGGAAAAATCGCATAAGTAAGGTCATCTGCAAAAACGATCGGCAGCCCCATCATGCCCGCAACCTGCTTGTACAGATCCAGGCAGTTCACGGGACCGTTTAATGACAGGCTGACAGCCGTATCTCTGAGTTCCACCCTTCCGTCCATAACGGCTATTTCCGTCATCCTGTCTGCGTTTTCCGGGGTTGTTGTAACGGATGTTATGTTTCCAACCAAAATAAGCGCATCGTTTCTGTTATAGCCGGCCTTTAATTCTACAATACAGTCCTCACCGTCAAGAATCTTTAAATTCTCATCCGACAGGTTCCACACCTGGACCTTCGCAGTATTAGGGCTTTCAACATCGCATTTTTCAATGCTGAACGAAATATGCAGGACATCATCAATGGCATTATGGACATTTCCGATCTGGAATCCCTGCCCTCCTGCCTTCCCGCATTTTAACGTATAGGTCCTTCTGAAATTTTCGTTTGACATTTATCCATCCTCCAATTCTGCATTTGGGATGTACAGAAATTCAGCAGTCTTATCATTAAATGCCTGCCGGCCGACATGATCTGTGTCCGACAGGCATCCAAATATACCATCAGGGAGTTCCGTGTAGGTGTAGTAATGGATCAGTGGGAAATTGGGAACGATCTTTGTCATCGCTATAATAGGTTCGTCAATAGCCCGATACAAGCCAAAACTCCAATAATCAAATTTTTCATTGTAGGTGAACCGGATCAGGTACTCTGTGCCGTCAATCGACAAGGATGATATGCTGTCATTCCTGTCTGGAACCTTTATATATATCATACAACCTCCTAAATAAAACCAAGGCCGTCCGCAACACCATACAGGATCGAACGGCCTTTCTTTGCATCACTTTTTTTATCATCAGCGCTTCCGGAAGTGCCTTCTCCCAGACCAGCACCGGGTTTTTCTGATGTTATAGATGTTGAGGCGGTTCCGGCATTTGACTGCGTTTTTCCGCTTTTCAGGATATAATCGGGTATTTCCGCTGTTTCCCGCCTTGTAATACGGATCTTCTGTGCGGATATAGATATTTCTCTGGCATACCCGATTTCTCTGGACTTCTTGATCGAAAGACTGGTAATCCCCATATCCGTATATATGGTATCCGAGGTGACGATCTTCGCCAATTCCTTTTCAAGCCATTTCCGTTCGATCAGTTCGCAGATCTGATTCACACGGTCCATAGAACTTCCATGGCGATACAGCCATGTTACCGGGGTATTGCTCACATACAATGTCATGCTGATGCTGATAGGGTCTAATATGATCGTATCAGATACCGGAAATCCGGCTTCTACAGGATACGCAGGCACTGTAGCAGATAAGCTTTTTGTTTCATCAACAAGGGCATCAAACTCGATTCCCCAGATACTTACTGGCTGTAATGATCGTTTTGCCATTCCAATTACCCCCTTGCATATTCAAGTGCTCTCGCCATCTCTGTCGTTGCATCAGTCGCGGATTTCTTCATGGCTCTGGAAACGTTCTTCTGAGCCTCAACGCCTCCGCCATTGTAGGTATTGTCAATGTTCACATTCTGTGTAACACTCGACCGGACATTATTCACCGCACCGGCAGCCGCAGTCCTTACATTTGCCGTGGCGGATTTGATAAGCATAGCAATATCTCCTGCCATGTTCCTTACTTTATCAAGGACAAGATAATCATTATCTCCGATCCCCTTTGCAAGACCCTGCATAAAATCCGGCATCCATGATTCGTAGTCTGTCAATGGTCCTTCATCCGGAACAGAAAAATGCAGGAATGAGGTGATCTTCTCTGCAATACCTTTGACCGCATCCCCAACCTTTCCGATCGCACCCTTGATTCCCTTCACAATGCCGTCAATGATATCTGAGCCCCATTTCACGGCGCTCTCCGGCAGGGATTTGATCCAGTCAATCGCAGCTGTAAGCCCTTCAACAATGGTGGACTTTACGGTGGAGATCGTTCCGACAACTCCAGCAACAATATTGTTCCAGATCCCATCAAGGAATGATACAATATTGTTCCAGATTCCCATAAAGAAGCTGCTGATCGCTCCCCACACGGAACTCCACACCGCCGAAATCGCGCTTAGACCCATGGAGAACAACAGCTTAATCGTTTCCCATACGGCTGCGGCAAAATTGACAATCACAGCCCATACCGCAAGAAATATCTGTTTTATGGCTTCCCATGCACCTTGCCAATCTCCGGTAAATACGGACGCGATAAAATTCGCCACACCCTTGATAATTTCAAGAAATCCATTCAGGATACCGCCGAGGCTTCCCCATAACACGTTAAACCATGCAAGGATCTGACTGCCCCATGAGTTCCAAAATATCTGTATCCATCCAAATACAACCTCTATCACCTTAGAAATGCCATAAAAAACAACACGCCCGGTTTCGTATAGTGCATTCCATACAGCTGACAGTGCTTCAAAAATAGCATCCCATACAGGTATTAAAAACTCCTTGATTTTACCAAATGCATCAAAAACAGCTTGCCGTGCATTATCTGCACCAATACCGGCCTTATCGAAAAAGGTTCCAATTACGGAGTCATTTCCAAGCAGGAAGTTGATAAAATCCTCAACGATCAGGGTCAGGACTACAATCGCTCCTACGATCGCCAGTATCTTTAAATTGGCAAGAGAGAATATCTTACCGATTCCGGCTATTAACTGCATAAACATCTTTGCGCCGGTTATGATCTTACTCCAGTTCATCACCAGGAAAAATGCTGCCGCAGTAATGGCAAGTATCTGCATCACATTATCTATGCCACCAAGCCGTTCAACAATCTCCTTTGTAACTTCTACCCCCTTGGTAAATCCCCTCGACATCACGGAGGTCATACGGTCTATTGCAGGCTGCAATAATTTTACCAAGGCATGATACCGTTCCGTTGCACGGGTCAGCAATCCGTTTTCAGCTGTAAGGCTCTGAACTGCCTTTGTAGCTCCTTGGGCTAATCGGGTGAGTAGTTTTAATGCTGAAACTGCCGGCTTCAAGAATGTGCTGCCTGTGGCTGCTTTTAAGTCGATCAGCGACTGCTTTAAATTGCCGAGCTGATTGGTCCAGGTGTCTGATTCTCTGGCAGCCTGTCCCAATGCTCCGGAAGCCTTATTGGCATCTTCGACCATCTTCAGCAACGTTAGCTGCTTCTGGTATTCCGACAGATCCTTAAAGGATTTTCCGTATAGCTCATTGGCTGCTGCATTTCGTGTGGTTTCCGTACAGGATAATCCCAGCGCAGCATCATTCTCATAATTTCCTTTCAGGAAAGATTGCAGTGATTCTGTGGCATCCTCCAGAGACCGATCATAAAACGCCGCCGAATCGGCTACTGCCTTCATTCCCCTGTCAGCAAGATTTAATGCTTCTTCCTGCGTAGCACCGGTGGTTTTTGAAAAGGCGGCAATCTGGACAAAGCTGCCTTTCATACGGTTTACCAATACGCCGGTATCATCCGCTATGGATTCCAAATGATCGGATGCATCACTTTCAATTTCTCCAAATACCTGCGAGAACTGAGACTGTAGCGCTTCTACATCTGCGGCTGCCTGAGCCAGGTCAGACAGACCTTTGACAGAAAACACAATCCCGATTGCTCCGAGCAGCTTTGAAGCAAGGCTTTTTAATCCTTTAATGCTACTCTCTGCATCTTTTTCGCTTTTCTTATCAACCTCAAACCCGAATGCAACCGCTATGTCCCGTATAGTCACCTAAGGCCTCCTTTCCAGTTCATAAGCACGTCCCTTTTCTATATCCATCTCCATTTCATACAGGGCATAAAGCTTTAGTGCTTCATCCAATGTATACACTTCTTTTAATTCCTGCATGGAAGCGATCCTTGCTTTGATCAGGATATAGCATCGGAGTTCCAATTCACTAAACTGCGAATAGTCGAACCTTCCGTATTTTACAAAATCTTTCTCGGAGTCTTCTTTGCCGCCGACTTTCCCTTGCCAGATAGGCCGGCGAACCTCTTGAAAAAACCGTTAAAATTCAGCTGGATCACATGGAAACAGAGTATAAACATATCCTGCACTTCCCCGCAGAACATTTCATTGATCAGGTTCTCGTCCAAGATCTGTCCTTCGGTTTCCCCGTCATCCCCGGTTACTTCCACCGCAATATGGCCGCCTAACAGTAATTTTTTCGTAAGGCGTTCTAACTTATCACCGTCGATAGCTGTGCAATTTGACATCGCTTCTGCGGCTTTCCCGGCATCAACGTCCATAAGATTTCCGCCAGCTCCGGCAAGAGGAGCCAGCGCACTTAAAAGGGGAGCCAGCACAGATGCCAGCTCCCCGGTAAGATTCGCTGCCTTAAAAGCTGCGAATGGTCTGATGTAAAAGTTATACTCACCGACCTTTTTCACGGTCGGCTCTACCTGTTTTAATGCCATAATCTACCTCCATTATTTAAACTGCCCTTTGCAGGCAATTTCCCATTCTCTGTTATTCTGGGTCTTCCCCCGGACAAAAGAAGCCGGCTTTGTAACCCAGCCGACTTCTGCGACAAACTTTTCTTTTCCAAGAATATCGTTGATGTTGATATTGAAGGTTCCATTTCCGTCCTTCTTATCCTTATCAAACATATTCTGTAAGAATGCGTTTGTAGGGGATGTCTGCAAAACAGCAAGCTTTACCGTATAGATTTCCGATGGATCAATGCTCCTTACAACCTCGCCATCAGCACCTGAGACGTAGCTTGTGCCGTCACCAGCAAACTCAACCGTGATCATGCTGTCATCTGCAAATCCAGAAACAATATGATTTCCAAGCGAACACGTTACTTTTTTGGGGTTATATGTTGTAGTCATCCGATCACCTCCTTAAAACGTCAAGTAGCCGTTGATCTCAACCAGATGGATTGCCCCGGATAACTTGGCACTGTACCGGAATCCGGTGATCTTGCGGCTCTTTCTCTCAGCTTCCGTAAAATCCTTTGCTCTGGGAACCTTTACTGTAAATCCTGGGACTTCATTGCCATCTTCGTCATATTCTGATGGGGCAATCCCTCCTACGGTCTGCCCTTCCAAAAGCGTTGCTTCGATAGCTCCCTCGATCAGACTGATCCCAGTATCCAAAAACGGCACTTTTTTATTTGACTTCATCACACGGAATACCCGTGTCTGCATCTGGTTCTTCAGCCAGTCACGGAACCGGATCACATCAATCCATTCCCCAGCCAAGACCATCCCTCCGATCGTAACATTACTTCCAGCGTAGGTCAGGTACTTGTTGATATTCGCCTTTTCAAGCTTTGCTTTTTCCTCACTGCTGAGGACAGAAGGCGTAATCTCTGCAATCTCTTTCAGATGCCATGTTTCAGATCCGGGGGCATATCCAAAACATTTTGCCATTAAGGCAAGGGCAGCAAACTGGTTCTCCTTCGGCTGGGATCCTGCTTCATAGCCATCTGCCTTTCCGGAAAACAGGCCGAATGTTCTGTAATAAGTGGTTTCTGTAACAGGACAGGAATCAATATCCGTATAGGAGAAACCAAATAACTTCTCATGGGCCTCGACCCATTTTGCTGCCAGCTTAATGTCGTTCGGATCATCATATCCGATCAGACATACTCCATAAAAACCGCACTCCGAATTGGCCCGATTAAGCGTATCCTCAATATTTTCGTAGGAATCTGGCTTATTTCTAATACACAAATACACGAACGATGGCGACGGGGTTTGGCTGAATGCTACATCAGCTGCAATATAGCCATCTTCCTCTTCCGTGTAACCATACTCTTTCAGTTCCTCTACTTTGCTGATCTTAATGGTTCCCTTAACGCTGGAATCTTCATCAGCTTTCGGTCCCGGAACAACAACGAGAATATTTCCAAAACTTTCGTCCCCGGAAATGGGGCTGGAAATATCTATGTTGCATTTCACAATATCATCAATGGGATTATTCTTCACTTTATCACTCCTCTTTTACATCTACATCTTCGATCACATAGTCTTCTGCATGGACCTGTTCATCAGTTCCGCCTCCGCTGCTGTTTGAATATTCGGATCCATTCCTGAGTCCAAACGGTCCTCCGGCCTCTTGGGCAAATGATACTGTAAACTCAGCCATAGCCCTATAACGGTATCTGCTGTCATTCTGAAGATCTGTCAGATCTCTTACGGGGGGATTCAGGGATATATCCATTCCCCAATCGGCAATCATATCCGTAATCTCATCGGATTCGATGAAATATGCGAAATCCATCAAATCCGAGGTAGCAGTATTTATGTAATTCCCAACTGCATGTTCTTCGACATTAACCGGCCTTCCCTTTGTGTACAGATTGACCTCTAAAATCGTTCTTTCGTGGTAAACCCGATTCAGCGCATCATCGACAACAGGAAATGCCGTTCTGTGAATGGGGCCGCACTTTAATTCAACGAGAGGGGGCGCAGGTTTCGTATTCATCTGCTCCGACCAGATAACCGTCGCCCCTTGAAAAAACATACCGGCAAGATCACAGATCTTTTCTTTGACATCAATAAGCTTCATCTGCACCCCCTAATCCGGATACAAGCACTCTACAAAAGTGGCTGTATAATGCCTGAGCGGAGTGTTCTCACTCAGCCTGCATGACCGGCACTCAAACCACTTGCCCTGAAACCACAGCCAATCTGCTTTCTGCTGATTCGCTTCATTTTCAACCAAGAGTTCTTTATCGCAAAAAACTTTTAACCGCTGTACGGATCTGGAACCTTCCGGCGAAGTGATCACTACGTCCTCTAACGTCTGTACGTCCATAGGGAAGGTTTTTTCTTCATAAGGTATAGTAGAATATCCTCTTTCAATTTTAGGGCGAGAATAACGCCTTAACAAATGAGGGCGCTTAAAAAAATTCATCAATCCTCACTTCCCTTCTTCCTGATCTCATAGTTTACCGACTGCCGCATCCTGCCTGTATCGATCAGTGGCTTACTGGAGCCTTTTCGCCTTATGGTAGATGCTGCATTCGGTTCATAGCTTCCTTCGGTTATCTTCTCCTGTATGAGGTCCTTCTGGAATATCCCTATCTCTTTCAGGATCTGTTCCGCTGGTACTCCTTTCACCAGATCCGCTTTTGTAGATTGCAGGAAACCATTTATCCTGTCTTCATTTTCATCCACGCTTTTCCGGAGAAACGGACGGGAGGGCATATTGACCGTGCCAAGCTCATTCCATGCTGCCACATCGCAGACATCCGTACCATCGTCCTCTGTGGCTTTGCCATGCTGGAATCCGATACGGACTTCCTTGTCTGCGAGTTCCTTTAGCATCTTCTGGAACCTGATACCGTCCGGCGTCATCCTGTCCCTGATCTTAACTCCCATAGCAAGGCCCCTCACCAGCAGACACGATAGGGATGATCGCATTTCTCCTGAGCGTAAGAAACTCCAGGCCATATACGGTAAGTGCATACTCCGCATCGACCTGGAGGTTCGTCTGCTGGTTTGTGGTGTAGCTGATGGATGTTTCTCCTTCGGAGTATGACCCCACACTGAGAGAATCAGAGATCTTTCCATTCTCGTTGATCCCATAACCATTCATCTTCAATTTATGAGCGGTCAGATATGCCAGTGCTTTCTGATAAGAGCTTCCAAAGCGCTTCTCCGATATCTGGTCGGAGTAGAGTTTCAGGAATGTTTTCACACCATAACGGGCAATCTTTCCAGTGTCCGGGTTTATTTCATCATCATCCGGCATATCAGAAAATTCGGTTGCTACCAGCCGGAAGATTTCAAGTGCATCCATGCTGCTCACCTCACTGCTTCTTCAGTGCTGCCTTAACCTTCTTCAGAACATCTGCCTGATCCTTGCACTCAGCCGGATTGATGCCAAGCTCGTTTGCCATCTTTCCAAGAGCTTCCTCGCTGATCCCTTCAAGGGCAGCCAAACGGGCCTGCCGGAGTGCTTCTGCGTCCTCAGCCGCTTTCTTCGCAGCATCCGCTTCTGCGGCAGCCTTCTCAGCCTCGGATTTCTCAACAGATTTGGGCTTGCCAGTGATCTTGGCAAACCCATTCCTCTTGTACACCTCCAGGATCGGACTTGTCTCATATGCCTCCGGGATATCCTTTGTTTCTCCGGGGAGCACTGTTACCTCACCGATCCCAATGATCTTACCGTTTGAAATATTTTCAAGCTTCATTGCCATGTCCTCCTTCTCTTAGATGCCGGTTGCGATCAGCGCAGACAGCGGATAGTATAATACGATACCAGCCACACGCTCCTCGCAGGGGACGATCACTTCCAGATTGCGGTTCTGTAATGGATACTGATAGAACGCCATGGGAACCTCCAGGCTGAACTTATCAGCGCTGTTGGTAAACAGCAGTGCAACATCCGAGTCATATGGGTTGGTTGATTTGTTTGTTGCGGAAAGTTCCGGTGCGGAGATGATCTCCTTCAGATACGGTGCGTTCTCTAACAGGAACTTCTTAACCGTATATCCGGTGTTCGGGATCTGCCGGGTGGAAATGTCGATGTACTGTGCAGGGGGGATAGCCAGAGTGTCGGCTCTCTCCACATCCTGAGTGATCTTGGACTGATATGCAAACATACCGTTGATGTCTGCCAGGATTTCAGCAGCAGACTTATCTTTCCATGCGGTCTTGGAAGAATCTACGGTTGCCACGGTGTATAACGGGACGTTATTATCCTTGGACAGAATGCCCATGATGTTATGTTCCTTGTCACCGGCAAAGGCGATCTCATTGGTCTTGCGGTCAATGGCATAGCGGGCCGCTTCTGCCTTGCGGGTATCCAGGCTCTTTCCTGCCATGCGGCTGGCCCTCATTTCCTGAATGGAATAACCGTAACTGTCGCCGATGGATTTGATCATCGCCGTAGTCGGCCGGCCCTTTACGTCAGCTCTTGGAAGGTCGGTGGCGTAGTTGCTGATGATAACTGCCATACCGGTCTTCTCGTAGCTGTAATAAGTCATGCTCTCCGCTCCCTCCGGCACCTCATGGGTGATAGGGAAGTTGTTCAGAGCTGTGAACTCCGGATAGATCTTGTCATAGGACTTGGACTTGATGTAGTCCAGCTCTCTCGCAAAGAAAACAGATGCATCTTCAACGCCGTCAAAGTGCATCTGCTTATTGGTTGCCAGAGTAGGTGTGATGTTGGATGCCATCAATGCGGCGAAATCCGCCTGGTCGTAACCAGCAGAAGGCATTTCTGGATTGTACTGTTTGCTCATTGTCTTTTATCCTCCTCTTACATTCTGATCTCAACAACAGCGATGCCGTCATCCTTGGCATTGCCAAAAGTGGCTCCGATATCAACATTGCTGCCTTCCGTATGGGTGAACGTACCGGCATCCTTTCCGGTAACTACAACATAGGCCTTTGCTCCGTAGGCAGGTTCAGCATCGGATGCAAGTCTGCACCATACCCGGCCTTTGCGTACAATGCCGACAGATGCACCTTTTTTTACAACAACGTGTCCGTTCATATCCTGTTCTGTGTTTGCTGCCCGAAGAACGATGCCCTCGATTTTATCAGCAGTACAGCTTGTAGCAGGAACTTTTACGTCTGATCCAGCATTAGTTCCGATCATTGCCGCCATACCATATTTGAGGACACCATCCGCTTCCTCGTTTTTACGGGTGATAACTTCATCAAAGGCGATATCGTACTTGCCGCCTGCCACACCCTTAGGTGTGGTGTAACTGTAGTCTAACTGTGCTGCCATTACTCGTTTCCTCCTTCTCTTTCGATCATTCTCTGCCTTGCAGTTGCCGCCATGGATCCGCCTGCACTGTCAGCTCTCTGCTGAGGTGCAGAGCCTCCGGTCATCTGCCGTCTCTGGTAATTGACATCCTTGCGTTTTCCAGCTTCATTTACTGCCAGATCATACATGGCATCAATATAGGCTGTGTTCTTTCCATCCAGCCTCATGTCTGGGAATACCTTTGCAATGATAGCTTTCTTGCCATCCATGATAGATTTATCTTCCAGACCATCCATATGGAGCTTATCTCCCATACGGCAGATACTGAGCCGCTGCCGGAAGATGTCATCCGCAGCATCGGCGTTCATGGAGCCAGACTTATCATCGGAGCTGTCTGCGTTATCCTCCTTCTCCTCAGGTCCACATCCTGCCCCATCTGCGGCATCCGTGGATTCTGTGGCTGGAACTTCTGATCCTCCTTTGAGGACTGACAACAGCTCCTCTAATGCGCAGATAAGCCTGTCTTTTCCTCCGCCATCTTCCTTTTCCGGTTCCGGAGTTTTAACTGGTTCTGCCTCGCTTGAAGCTGGGGCGGTTTCTCCAGCCGGTAAAGCAGGCGTTTCCACTGCACTGCCCTCTTTGCCGATACCATCACCGGCAACGGCCCCTTCTTCAGGACCACTACCCTTGGAAGATTTGTAGGCATTGATCGCTTCAACCAGTTCTTCCGGTGTCATCGCAACGCTGTCACTTCTTGTTGCATTTTTCATTTTCCTTCTACCTCCTTTTGGTACTTTTCTATCATCCAACTCGACTTTCTTGCCATCGAGGTTAAGATGCGATTGTTCCCCGGCTCTTGCTTTATCTACGATCGCCAGGTGGTTGATGCGGATGTTCGTCTGGATGGCATCATATTTCTCGCCATTCCATTCGCCGGGTTCTTCTATGAGGTCCAGATTGTATCCGAGGCTCAGTTCCCGGTATGGCGTCCTTTTCACCTTGTCAATATCGTGGATGACAACCTTGCATCTGACATCTTCACCATCCCGGAATCCTTCACTGATGATCGTGCCGACAATTTCCTTCATAACATTGTTCTTGTCAATTGCCCCGGCATCATGTGTGATAATTACCGGCTTCCCTGCATATGAAGCAAGGGACTGCTTATCAAAAACGTGTTCCGGCAGCCGCAGCTCCCTTCGGACTCCGCCATCCGGCAATCCATATTCAAAGATTCCCGTAGAGGTAACAATCGGCGTATCATGCAAAAATCCCTGCTCGTTGAAGTAGGTACTTCCGGCAGGGATGCTGTCAATCCTTGTTACCCGTTCCAGTTTTGGTGGTTCTCTGCTTTCCATGTTCCTTTCTTCCTCCTGCTCTTCTCTTTGCCGCCATCTTCTCCTGTCTGGCTACCCTGCTGATGGCGATATCTGCTGTCTTGTCCGGATAGCCTTCCTTATTGCTCATCTTCTTCGCCGCCCGGTTCAGCGGCAGGTTCTGGATCCGTCATCATCAGTCTGGTAAGCTCGATCGCCAGATTCTGGATATGCTCCACCTCATCCAGACGGATGCTGGCAAACTGCATTGCCACCGGCTCCATGCCTTCGGTTTCCGAAATGCTGGAAATCTTGTCTGTGTAGCTGATAACTGCATCTGCCTCCTCTTTAAGAGCCTGACAGATGTTTTTGATTGCTTCATCCATTTCCCTAACCTCCATTCTTTTTTATGGTTATCTTCACCGGTTCTTCATCCACAAACGGCAGATTCATACTGCGGTTAAAGACTGGCCTGCCAATACAGCGGCATTGGTAATCCTGCCCTGGGTGGCATTTCCGCCCATCTGAGTTGACGGGAGCATCGTTCCATGAGAATTTCCTGCCGTTCAGTTCCCTGTGGCTGCGCCTGACACGCTCATCGCCGGAAGTAGACCAGATGTACTCTGTCACCCCGGCATCAAGCTGCTGTGCTCTCTGTATCTGTCCGTTCAGCTTCGCTGTCTGATCCCGTGCAATGAGTTCTGCCCTCCGGCGGCTGGAACCATATACTTTCCGGATTTCCTTCACGATACGGGTGGTGGTCTTTCCATTGGCAAAGCCGTCATATACGATATCCCGCATCTTATCCAGCGTGTTCTCCGGAATGGTCTTAATCAGGCTGACGTTTTCATCAATCCACTTCACAAGCTCCTTTTCAAAAAAGCTCCCAAGGTAATAGTCCTCCCGGATGTCGATACCAAGGGTAGCCTTGATCGCCCGTTTCCATTCCTTCACTGTCAGCTTACGGTTAAGATGTGCCAGATTTTCCAGCTTACGCCGCAGGCCAAACCCTATTGTTCTGGCAATGACATTATTCTTGATCGTGTTGAATATGCCGGTAATCGCCAGCTGCAAATCGGTGGCAGAATCATTTCTCTGGTTCTTCACATCTGCGTCCCGTTCCTTCTTGTAGGCTTCCTTCAGCTTTGGGAGCTGTTCTTCCAACTCGCTTTTAAGGATCGCCATATAGGCATTGGTGGTTCGGACATACTCCCGTTCAGCAGATAACGGGATCTGCGGTTCATACTTGCTTTTCAGCGTGTCATGCCCGTAGAACTTCTTCCCGACCTTTTCCATCAGCATCCTGTTCATCTGACGCTCATTCACATTCATCACCACCTTCTCCAAAACAAAAACAGCCCATGCGGATCGCACAGACTGTTCATGGGCTTCTATTCGATTTTCTCACCATCACTGCCAGACCTATATCTCTGCATCAAAGCCGATCGCTCTCAGTTCCTCACTCTCAAAACCATTGGCTTTCAGCAATCTCTCAGCCGTTTGCGAATCAACAAACTCCAAAACAAGGTTACTAAGAACATCTACCATTTTCTCTAACTGCTCTCTGTTCAGTTCATCCATATAGCCATCCTCCTTTAATCAGTGGTTTTACTGTTTGGTTTAGCGTAGGCGTATCGTAGCAGTACCTCCACCGTTGTCAATAGATTTTCCATAGAATTACTGATTTTTATTTGATGACCATATATATCTTTTATATGGTTACGGTATACGGTGACGGTATGGTCAAGGACAAAATGCGTGACAGTCACGCCAAAAAAGTGTGACTGTCCGTAGGACGCATGAAAAAATGTAGGAAAATAAAGGCTTTCAGCAATTTGCACTGAGGTACAAATGCAAAATGACCCAGGTACAAAATTCGATTTGACCCAGGTCATTTTTCTTGTTTTCTATATGCGTCCGTTTTTTGTCCGTGGATTGTCACATGGACGTTCCTGCGGACTCCATTTATTTATGGCATGATTTCTGCAATCCCCTTTGCGAGATTTGCTGCCTTCTGCATCAATGAGTTTTCCTGGAGATATTCCAGCCCTTTCATCGTGATCCTGACATCTGATACCGACAAACTGACTTCTCCATCAGCAGACCGCTTTACTCCGATGCCGGTTATATATCCTTCATTTACCAGCATCTGCATTATGGCAGCCCACCTCTGTTCTGTGATTCCCAGCTTTGAGGTGGATATGAAATCAATATCTGCCTCATCGTAATCCATGGCCTTTTCCAGATACCGAAGGATGCGGTAGATTGTTTTGAAGTTATCCATATGTGCCTCCTTCATCATTCCTCATATGGCAGGTCGATAATGGAAGAAGCCATGTGATAATCTTCTGTATCACAATAGTCACAATTACCCCCATTTTTTTCGCAATCAAGCAGTTCGTCTGTTTCTATTTCAAAACAATCCTCTCTGACCTTATTCCATTGCTTTCTGTCCATTTTTTGCACATCAGATTTTGTTATTCCAAATTTTCCTTCAAGAAAGTCCAACTGCTTTTTGCTCAAACCTACTTTCATGTTGAATCCTCCAATTTAACAACTGAAACTATTTTTCCTTCCGGGGATACTATAATTCGTGTTCCGTTATGCTGATAACATTCAGCGTCTGGATTTTTCTTATTTCCTGAATACCGTATTCCAGCCCCTGTAATTGCTTCTTTTACATCATCTACGCTATATCCTCTTTTTTTCATACGATATGCTGCGTGCCCTGAAACACTTTTTATTTCTATTCCACCAACAGTTTTTGTCCCCTTCAATGCCTTACTGTATTCATTGGCTGCCTTAAAATCAGCCTTTGCTCCAGAACTGCCAGATGAACCACCAATATTTCCAGGTCTTCCACCATGCCCGAAATTTCCAGAGCCAGAGCCGCCGTCTTGATTTGTTCCTACAACAATCGTATCAGTAGAATTACTGGTTGTCAAATTATTTCCAGAAAGTAAATCCACCAGCATATCCAAGCTATCCTTGAACGGAGGGAATAGCTGTTCATTCATCAGTTCTTCGAGTGACAACCATCTTTCATCCATCATTTCAGAGCCATCAGCTTCCGGTGTTCCGGAGAATTGATCGGTAAAGTATACCATAGAAGGCATGTACTGCCCTGAGGAGCCTTTGTATTGGCCCAAAGGTAGAAGATTAAGGGGTACGATGTTAAACTCCTCTATTGCCTCTCTAACGGCTGTTTCTTCCGGTGTCTCATCATCTTCTGCATGGCCTCCGGGGCCGCAGATCCCTTCATTGTTTCTTCTGGAAGCACATAGGATTTTTCCGTCCTTGATGATGATGACTGCTGCTGCCGGGAAATCTTCTCCATCCTCATTCGGGAGTTCTATGTCGATCTGCTCTTCAATATTGATTTCTTCATCACCAGTTCCAACTACTTCAATACTGATAATCCCAGAATCATCATCTTTCTTCTTGTCAATATCCGTTCCGGCAATCTCGATCAAATCACCGGTAGAGAATATCGACTTATCCGGAGCATCAGCTGTCTGGGACAAATCAAAAACATCATCCGGCAGATCGAGGTCATTGTCGGAGATTACCTCCTCAATCTCAAATCCGCCTTCAGATGCCAGTGACTTCCGTACCTCTGATGGATCAAGCGCATTGCTGTCCATGTAAATCTGAGCTGTCTGGGCTTTGGTGTATTCCGTCTGTGCCTTTGTCTGCTCCACATTTGCCTTCTCTGTATCAGACATGGACCACAGGGCAGCAAACTTCACTTTGTACTTCGGCGCTTCCGGTATCGCACCTTCCAATGCTCCCTGTTTCAGTATCAGATCAATAACGATCCTGGCATTTGCCTTCATGTTCTGCTTCTGAATGTTCTCCACCATGTTGTAGTAATTCTCGAAATCACTTTCTCCGGTGGAGTTCATTCCTGCCGGGGACCGTCCGAACAGAATCGTCTGTGGGATATCCGTTACTGCCGACAGCATATTGCAGGTAGCGTCAATTACATCTTTGATGCCAGACATCTGCAAAGTCTTGAAATCATAGTCCTCACCGTCTGTGTCGATTGCTATGGAATTTAAAATGCCCCTTGCCATATCAATGACCTGGAGCCTTTGCAATACCTTATTCTCGCCATCTTCTGTACTGAGCATATTCGCCAGATTCTTCATCTTGTAGATTGCTTGGACTGAGCGCTCCAGCAGCTTCACACCATCTTCGTGAGATGTGATGCACTCTCTCAGCGCCCTCTTAATCTTGACATATTCCGGGATTCCCCAATACCGATAGATTGCATTGGTGGTCTGCTCCGGAAGCCTGCCATTTCTGAACACCAGGCATCTACTCCTATGTACAAGGAAATATCCGTAGATGCTGAACACCTGATAGTATTCCGGCTCTCCAAATTTCTTCTTACTGTTCAGCGTATCCATGAAATGAAAATGGTACATCGAACTGTAGTCCGGCTGGACGATTGCTCTCTCAAACACCCTGAGCTCTTCGATGCTTCTTACATTGTTCCAGTCAAGAGGTTCTTCAAGTCCCCTACCGTCATCGACAAGCATCACAATGATTGAGCCACCATAAAGTCTCGCCCACTTTTCAGCAGTAGAGAATTTCTCCTCCAGTTCCAATGCATCCATCCGGTCATCCACATACTCTGCAATGCTTTCATCGCCATAGTTGATGTCAAACCCATGCTTTACGGCTTCTTCTGATGGCCGGTCAATGATCTTCGTAAACAGGCCGTTCCCTTCGTAGAGCCGTATGAGTTCCAGATCATTTGAGATAATCTCCTGATTATACTGATATGCTGTGGAGTTGTCCTGTGCGGTTCCGTATTTATTGAGCATATTGCTATAACCATCCTGCCGGAACTTGTCCTGGGTTCCTTCGATGATTGCGGCTCCCCTTTGCAGTTTCAACCGCCGATCCAGCATAGCTTTCTGCTGTTCATTCATTTCTTCCGCCGCCTCCTTCCTTATAGCAAATTATCAATGTTAAAGCCCATGCCAAGTGTTATCTCGTTGAATGCTGAACTGCTGGCATCAACCATATCTTTAAATTTACTTTCTGGGAATGACTCTAACTGATTAAGATATTCTTCGTTCCATTCACCGGCAACCAGATCAAACATTCCATGCTGCCATTGCGCCGCCATAGGCTCAGCCCTGGTTGCTTTATCTCCGGACTCCGGTATCATGCAAACATCAAAGCCCGCAAGCATCTCCATGTAGGATGCCTTCTGATCTTTTCCAGCTTGCCCTGGGTCCTGTGGCAATCTTTGCCTACACCAAGCGTACTTCGCATTATCCATCTTGGCTGTCACCAATACAGTTCTTCGTACATCACCAGCTTTCAACTGACGATTGATAACATCAATGATGACAAACCTTCCATTCTCTCTTCTACCCATGAGAACGCCAGCGGTAAATGCAGCTTCGTCATTTTCATCCTTGTCTGTGGCAGCCAAATCCCAGCCTCGGCATACAGCAACCAGATCTTTCGGTATTTCTGCAAGAATTTCTCCTATCTGGCTCCGCTTAAAGAACAATCCTGCCGCTGGTTTGATTTTCCAGTTTCCATACAATAATCGTTCTCTTTCCACAAGGGGCAATGCCTTTAAGTTTGCAAGATACCCCGGATTCCTCTTCATTAAAATTTGATTGTCCTGAAGAGTACTGGCTATGAATGTAACACTCTTAATATCATCTGAATCCACACCCCGGTCTATCAACGCTTGTCTGGTGTCTTCCCATATCAGTTCATCATTGATTCTCACCAAATACCGGATTTTCCCACTTCTCTCCGGTATTGGGTATCCGGTGTCTTGATTTATCCACCATGCAATGAAATCTGCTACCCATGAATCCGCATCTGGATTGCACGTTGCTCTAATGTAAGGCTTTATATTCGCATCAGAACGGTTTCTGGACATCATGTAGAAAAACTGATACCTGGTAAAATGTGTCAGTTCATCGAATCCTATCATTGTAATCTGAGAACCTTGCCAACTTTCGCAGTCATCATCGCTGCCGAGATGTGCAAAGTTCACACTTGCCCCACTTGCAAATTCCCAATGTAACTTTGGAGTTTTCCGGGGTTCCGCATCTCGAATATTTTTATATAAAGCCCTGCTGGAGTCCCACAAGCCTCCTTGTGCTGTTACCTGTGTGTAATTCCGTCTAAAGATAACTGCACCATAATTGCCATTGTTCTTGTGTCGCATCGCCTCCATGAGTAGCCCATAGGTCTTTCCGCCTCCGGCAGCTCCTCCATAAATGCAAATATCCGCAGATGTTGCTAAGAATTTCTCCTGTGGTCCCGGCTGTGGCTTAATAATAATCCGCTCCTTACTCATGCGGATCACCGTCCCTTCCGTTATCCGGAAGATAGAATACTACATCATCCTCAGTGTCGATCACCTCTTGCTTAACGAAGTTTTCCGGGTTCCTCTTGTACAGATTAGACTTTCTATTATTCAGCCAATACATCTGTGCAAGTACATCTGGAGGACACTCTTTTTCTACTGTTCTTACTTTCAAAGGTTTTCTATTCCCGTCTGCATCCATCTCCAGTACCGTCTCCTTTTCTGTGTACCGGTATCCGATGGCACGCTCATACAATTTCTTCTCCACTTTCGCATCCGCCTGGTCCTTTCCGGCTGTCAATGCTAACATGAAACTTTCATGGTCCTTCTTCCATCTATTCAGTGTTCTGACCGATATTCCGAAGGCTTCAGCTATTTCCACATCGGTAGCACCTTTTATGGCTAAGGACCAAGCCCAGTCATCGTGGTATGCCTGGTTATATTTCAACGGTGCTGCCATGCTTTATCCCTACTTCCCGGCCAGGTACTCAGCTGCCAGGTATTCAATGGCTTGCCATTTATTCTTAGAGCCTATCACGCCTTCGTCTGCCATCTTTTTTACTGCTTCCTGAATAATTTCTGCCGCTTCCGCTGGTACAGCGCTACTGCCAAAGATGCTTGTCAACTGTACCCACTCACTATCTTCTGTATATCCAATGTTCTCAAACATCTGCTCCGTACACTTAATCATGGCATGAATGGCAGCACCAGTATTCTTTACATTGGCGAACTGCTGGTACTTTGTGAGCGTTTCAAGGAATGGCTTATACTGTTCTATATCAGCAACGCCGAGGAAATCCGGTTTTGTACTTTCCAGTGCATCAATGAGCTTCTGCAAATCTGCAATCTGATGAGGAAGGAAAGTAAACGTCAGGTTCTTCCAGTCAAATTCCACTGTCGGAGAGAGATACTTTTCCAGTTCTGCCTCCGGTTCTGCCAGAATATCCTTTCCCGCATAACTCTCTATCATATCATCCACATCTTCCAGCATCTTAGCCAGTTCCTTCAATGTGGATTGGTCATCAAATCCGCTGATCGCATTGTGTGCAATCTGCTTTGCCGCAATCTTAGAACGATTCAAGCCGCTTACATCCAAGATAACAAAGAACTCCTTGATTCCGGCATCTTTTCCAGAACGTATTCTGTGATGTCCTGAGATGATTTCAATTCTGTTGCCGCCTTCCGTCAACGCACAAAAAGGCAGCGATTCCAGCTGACCTCTTTTCTTGATATTATCCGTCAACTGCCGCTGCATTTCATTTTTCATAATCCTGGCGTTTATGTCCTGTTCCCTGATACATTCAGCCGGGACTCTTGCGATAATCAACCCAGAACCCATATCAGCTATTTGCTCATATCGGATTTTGCTTTGACTTTCGCTCTTTCCTTCTGCCATTTATTTTCCCTCCTCAACCATTCTGCCAGCGTTTCTTTTTCTGTCCGGTCCTTCAGTTCTGATTCGTAAGTCAACCGGAATCCCATCTTCGGATCAGGAACACGCTTTGTCAATTTCATAACTCCACGCATTTCCTTTGCTTCCGGATACTTCGTCATCTGAACCGTCTTCAGGTGTCCGACTTTTTCTTTCTCCAGATCTGTGCATATCTTATACACAAATTCTCTGTTCTGAGCCAGCATTGTCAACAATCTTCCCAGACGATACTTAATATGTGGAACCGTCATACCATACATCAAGAAAAGAGCATCTGAAACCTGAGTACCAAATGCTCCCATCGTGAGTGCTGCTTTATCAACACCGAATACACCGGCTATTTTTCCATCAATCAGAACTGCTATGTTGATCGGTGCAGACGAACCAACAAAGTTGTGAGTCCACAACTGGCGGTAATACTGTGCCTCCGCTCTCTCAATCTGGCATAATTGCACCTTTGTCTTTTCTGTGATTTCATAATCCCTTGGAAGCATACTGCATTCCAGACAACTAAGTTTGCTTTCGCCCGGTCTGGCAATCTTCTTTCCGTTAGCCAAAGCTGTTGCCTCTTCTGGTCTATTAGCAGTGAGATACACATTTATCCCGCTCCTGACACCATATCTGGCAAATACTGGCTCCCCAGCCGTCTTGCCCGGTTCGTTTTCCTCATAGCAAAGTACCAAACATTTTGCATCCTTGCACAAATCCATGAACTCTTGTAATCCCGTCTTCGGATCAAAGATTCCATACTCTGGTTCCTTCCAAGTCATCATGCCTCCGGTGTCATAATACTTTTCAAACCCAGCAGCATATGTCGGCGGATTCGCAATGATAATGCAATGTTCGTCATTCAGCACTTCTTCCATGTGCTTCCACATATCCAACGCTCGGTAATTCATGCCGTTCAAGATTCCCTTTGCCCGTTCCAATTGCTCCCGGATATTCTTAATATGTTCCTCTCTTCTGCTCGCCAGATCCAGCATGAAATTGTAGAAGTATTCCTTCCCGGCGTTCTTCACTGTACTAAGATACTTCCACGCATACATTGCCACCGCCGGGTCTAGCAATTCTTCGTCGCTAAATCCTTTTGCATGAATCTCCAGCTCATCCAATGATCTCCCTGTGACAGCGTATCCCATGATGGAAGAAAACATGGATACGTCCGACGATTCTATCTCGCTTGGTTTGAATCCAGATTGTACAGCCAGATGTGACATAGCAAATGCTCCTGCGCATGGTTCCACAAATTTTGTATATCCGTTCCCTCTGGCGTTCTCCAGCAATACTTTTAAAAATTTCTGCTCTGACGGAACCAGCGTACACATAAAAAACGCTCCCGGATTCTGAAACATCGCCATTTCCTTCCCCTCCTTCTTGTCTGTATATTTTATTGCCCGGAACTGTAAAGCCTCTGGATCCCACTGTAAAGCATCCCATGCATAAGAAAAAAGCCGTTGTATAAACCAACCGCTTTACACTTTCGCAACTTTGTTGTGCACACTTACCAAACAGTAATTTTATATTCCCCGTGATTGGAGAGACCTTTACTGTCACATTGCACAAATCCAAGGCATAAGAAAAGCCCCACCCATTTCTGAGTGAGGCATTGTTTTTGGTCCGCCGAGCAGGAATCAAACACTGCGTCCTCCCGGTAAAGAGCCGGGTGCTTTAACACTAAGCTATCAGCGGTTAGGTATTGTAATTAGGATACATCGTGCGGTACAAATCACCCATGAACGATAACTGTTCATATCCGGGCGCTTCCTCTATCCGCTTCTGTTCCTCTTTCTGTCTCTGCTTTGTTCCGGGGTCCGGTGACGGGTCTGGAAGCTCTTCTATCTTCTGTCCCGTCTTTTCGTACCACCATTCAGCAAAGACTAATCTATGGCACCATTCATCAGGTTTCCGGACATCTTCATAGCAGCAAAGCACTACGTCCTTTCCTTCATCCAGATAAGACTGAATGATAGCCCCGATAACTGGGTATCCACTCTTTTCCAAGTGTTTGAAGTATGGTTCCCTGAATCTCACTCTATCATTTTCATTCCAGAGATATCTTGGCGGCGCTACCTGTATGATGTCGCCGGAAATCCTATACTTCACCGGGAACCTCGGCATACTCCGGACAACTCCGACTACCGTGTATTCCCCTGTTTCCAACTCTTTGTTACTAAATCTGCTGGTATACAACTTTGGCATTGTTCTTATTCTCCCTTCCGTAGATGCTGACTAACGTTTCAATTCCTTCAGCAATTCTCTCCTTCGTGTTTTCACCCAGGGATAAGTAGAACCTTTCATGTACCATACATTCATACGCTTTCTTCATCCGTAATGACTGCTCTGGTGTGATACCAAGCCGGAAGTCCTTTGCAATCCTCAGCGCTTTCTTGTACTGATGTTCAGCAACTAAACTTCTTACCATGTCACTCTTCCGAATCATTTCCATCGCCCCCATTTTTTACCATTTGGTAATTTTCTATATCTTCATTCTATCCCTTTACCGTCTGGTGTCAATCAGAAGCCCTTTATTTTTAAGGAGTGACACATGAGTTGTTCACGGGTTACATATTACCATACGGTAAGTTGAACTGTCAATGCCCTCATTTTGCCCGTGTGTTTGTCCCATGGTTCCATTCTACCGTTCAAAGCCATCAATTCCAAAGATGAGAGCCGTCAAACGCTTACAAGCCGCTTTAATGTCCTTGTATACGGTACGCTCATTCACAAATTCTTCTTCTGCGATCTCCTGCACTGATTTCGGCACTTTATTCAGGTATACCCCCTCAATTACCCTCCAGCGGCGCTTCTCCTCATTATACGGGGACTGCTCACAGCTTTTTCTATACACTTCCAGCATGGTATTCACATGGTTCATGATTACTTTGGTCCTCATTACCCCTTTCTCGATGCTTTCTATCCTCCCATCTTTGTCTGATTTCCTCCCCTCCATCAGTTCAATAATATCCACAATATCTTCATCCAGCTCCTCATAGATTCTGTATATCGCCCGTTCCTCATAATCGGAGAAATCCCGGTAATGTTCCAAGAGGAGCTTTGTATTCCTGTATCTCTTATCGAACTTCGCTTTCTCTTCTTCCTTTACTTTCTGCTGGTAAGTATTGGTTGCCACCTCCGCAGCTATTTCCGCCGCCTTCTCCGCAATCGCCTCCAGCATTTCCTTACTCAGTGTCTGTCTTCCGCCATTCTTTCCCATCGGTAAAATCCTCCTTTTTGCTGATTGCGTTTTCCCCGCACTTCTGCTACAATATGTTTGCGAGACACATTGAGGATGGCCTTACCGATGGGCTGTCCTTTTCTTTTTATCTTTCTATTCTTTCCGTCTTTTCTGGATATTTCGGACAGTTTTCATCTTCTGGATCTCCGCAGAGACATTCTCCGCCATCGCTATCCCAATACGAACAATGCCAACACCGGAAGGATTTATATGCTTCCTGCTTTGTCATTTTCTCCTCACTTCCCGCATGTTGCAAAATGAGAGATATACCCGATTCCGTCAGCAACCTCTGGACTACATTTCTCTCCGTCAATTACCCTTCCGTCCTGCGTAACGATTCTCTCTTTTCCTCCCGGAACCGCACGATAGCTTATCAATTCTGGATTTACCGGCATATTCTTTCCTGCTGCTGTCCGAATCCATAAAATCCGATCCCCGCAATTTCTGCAATTTCCAAAAGGATTATCAGCTCTCACTGTTCCTCACCTCCTTCAATGTCAGTTCTGCTTCTTCTCTAGTTAAAAACACTCCATTTCCTATCTCGCTACATACTTCGCAAAACCGAGGGACTATCCTTATTCCATCATCCGAAATAATAATTTCCTTCACGCTGTCTTCAAATATAGCTTCTTTACCCATACACAATTCGCAGTTTTCAGCATCAAACGGACAGTTATTTTCATACGGGCAATAGTATCCTGTTGCTGTTCCAGGTCCTCCGCAGCAATCATAAAGTGTTCCGTCCAACTGAGGCGGAATGTGTTCGCAATCACAGATAACAAAAATGTCATCTCCTATGCCGCATGGCAATTCTATCAATCTTCCTTTTTCATCCAGACCATCATAATGCTTTAATCTATTAAGATCTAATTCTTTCTCATTGTTCACTCTTCCGTTCTTCCTCCTTAAACTTTATTCCATATACCCTGTATCTCTCTTCAAACGCTTCCATTCCTGCCGTGTGCGCTTCCGTGTGGTGGATTCTGCACAGGCATATCTTCCTATGGTTTGAATCGTCTACCTCTGTCCGGTCATTTCCCATCCCGATAGCGTCACAGTGATGAATCTCTCCCGGCCTTCCGCAAATCGCACATCTCCGATTTTTTATGCAAGCCCATAGGTAATGATCTATATCATCCGTCCGGTTGCTCCCGAAATCCATCAGCGGAATACCCATTTCAAGTGCCAGGTCCAACATAGTATTGATAAACTCCCTGGCTGTGTCCATTGTGCAGTCCGAAAGAGAAAACTCTTTGCAGCCAGTCCGGATAATATGTTCCAGCTTCAGCCTCTCCTTCATTTCCTCCGGTGCATACCCGGTAAAATCTGCAATATCCCGGATTGTGGCGTATGCTTTCTTTCTCTGCTCTGCGCTGATATGCCTTCCATCATCCAGCCAAACCATACAATCTCTAATCCTCTTTTTTACTATTGTCTCTTCCAGATGCCGATCTGGAATGAATATTTTCAAATGAGTACCTTCCTGGTCCGGCTTGTATCCTGTTATGTCTGCGTACTCATACATCCAGATCCTCCTCAGTTCCGTTTCGTACGAATAAATAATCTATCAACCGGAGATACTTCCAATAGCTTTTTCATGTACTTTTTCCGGATACGCTTTTTTCTTATGATGGAATGCGTATGCCCGGTATCTTCTGATTAGCTTTTTCTGCTTATCGTAATTGGATTGCACTGTTTTCTGAGTTCCTTCTGGTTCAGCAATAGGCTCTGTCGCTATCTGGATGCCCTCTGGTTCTTTTTTAGGATTCCTTCGGATAAATTTATTGCGTATGCTCTTAAAAACCTCTGTAAGCCGCATATAAAACCTCCTTTTTCTGGCGGTTCAGTCAGAAACCGAACCGCCGCAGTTTTATTCTATGTTCTCATAGCCATATCCATCATCCTCGTAGTGACCACCAAAAGGCAGGTCCCCCGGTGCAATATCCTCTTCTGGAGGATTCATTCCATCAAAAGCATTGGACATATCTTCAGCCGCTTCCGTATCGCTTTCAGAAGTTTCCTCGCCTTCTTCTGCCTCCGACTCTTCACATTCTTCGCCGGAAGGCCCAGGCAACGCTACAATCTGCCTTCCTTCGATAGCTAACGGCTCTGCTCCTTCCCCGCAATTATCTTCAGGATCATTGACGCACTGAAAATCAGCATCAAAGATTGACCTCTGTGTGGTGTTGGCAATCGGCTTAACAACGAACTCTTTCAGTTCATCATCCCAAACCATTTCCATTCCTTCGTAGTTGATACTACCCTTGGCTTCGTCCTTAATTTGCATCATAGAACCAACTTTGTGCGTAAATGTAGGAGATAGCACTTTTCTGGTTTCACCCTCGATGTACGGATCCGTATTCTGGATAAAATCCTGTTTAAGTGAAATATCAATCTTAATCGTAACGCTGCCGTCAATGCTTCCCTTCTCGACCATATTCTTCAATAATTTCTGCATCACACGGTCCGCATCACGCTGCATTCTTTCAAATGCACTGTCGGCAATATGTAAGTTCTGCTCAAATAATTCCATATCAATTTTCCTCCTAATTCGCCACCATAATCGCCAATGCTATAACGCTCACCATAAATCCAACTGTAAAATTCATGGCTCTGTCCTTATCTTTCTCACAAATCATCCCAAGCCCGGTAATTACCACCAAGACTGCAACCAATGCTTTCATTGCTCATTACCTCCAATCTGCCGGATGATTACCTCTACTCTTGGTTCTTCCGAAAAAAACTTGCGAACCTGGCAGTCTACAATCTGCGTATCATCCTTATATGCTACCTGATTGAGAGCATCGGCAATCATCTTAACCACATTGTCCATATCCGGTTTCTTAGTCGGTCGAATAATGTTGGCAAGTTTCTGTGCTTTCAACTTCTTGCTTCCACTTTTCGGTATGCTGTAATATGCCAGAATCCTTAAATCCAACATTGCATCATCTGGAAATCGGAACCCTTTACACTGAACCATATACTCTGTATGTACCAGTGTTTCATAGTTTACGGTCTGCCTCGGCGTGAAAGCTCTGCCAGTCTGGGTGCTGAACCTTGGACGCCCCTTTCCTTTTGGCTCGCCAAGGACAATAAATCTAACCTCCTTCATCGTTTTCACCTCCTATTTGGCGGTATCTGCATTTTCACTATCATCTACAACTTTGAGAAAATAGCAAAGAGTCCTTCCGGTTGGCGTATTCTTCTGTTTTCCCTGACTGACCGTATATCCATTGTCAATCAGGATCTGAGCAACCTTTAAGCGATCCTCCTTGTTATAAATCTTCAATTTCATTACTTCCGCCATATTAGCCCTCCAGTATTTTTCTTGTTTCCTCGTACCTCTGAGCCGCCTCTCTTTTTCTCCATGACACTCCAGAAAACTCCATAGGGTAGCACATTTCAAATATTCTGTCATATATTCTGGCGTATCGAATATCAGTAGCTTCCTGCATCTGCTGCAAAGTCAGATTCGTTGTGAGAATCAACGGTTTCTTAGCTCTATACCGATTATCAATGATTCCGTACACCTTTTCCAAAGCATAATCGGTGCTTCTTTCAGCCCCCAGATCATCAATAATCAACAGCTTCACGCTATTCAACTTATTGGTAAATGATTCTTCCCTTTCCCTATCAAAGCCTTGCATCTCCTGCAATATCCGGACAAACGATGTCATTATCACCGATGTATTTGCTTCCAGAAGATAATTAGCAATGCAGGCAGCCGTATAGCTTTTCCCCGTTCCAACAGTTCCCCAGAAGAGCAACCCCTGATTTCGCTCATACATTTTACTAAATTCAATACAGTATTTTTTTGCTACCTTCAGATGCCTTTCGTTACCGTTCCTAATCTGGTAATTTGCAAAGCAAGCTGTCCTGAAAGTGTTATCCATCATGCTACTGATCCTGGCCCTCTGAATGCTTCGCATCTCCTCTTCCTTCTGCATCTGTTCTTTTCTCAGCTGCTCTGCCTCAGTTCTACATTTACACATTACCGGAACTCTCCTCGTCTTCCCATCAAACAAAGTGATATTCCTCTCTTTTCTGGTGTTACACTTCCCGCAGTAAAGAAAACCATCCGCACCGATGTAATCATCAGGCAGCAGATCGGTTGATTTTGCAATATTTTCCAACACTTTTCCTGCAACTTCTCCTATCACTTTTCATCTACTCCTTCCACTGCCCAAACGGATTATCTTCCGGCTTTTTCTGAATCTGAGTTTCCTTTGCCATCCCTTCCGGAGCTGGCCTCTGTATCAAACCAGGATATTTCTTGTCAACCTTATCCGTTACCCAGTTCAAAATCGTCATGTAATCGCTCTTGTATGTCTTACCAGTAGAGCCTTTATAAAGATTCAGCTCCTCAATGAATTTCTCCGTAGCCTTTTCTCCATAATCATATACCAGCTTTCCATACTCCTCTTCCTTCAGTGATACATACTCTGCATACTGTTTCTTATCTGTTTTCTTTTTGGCTGTCTTCTTAGGCTTTTTCTTTCCGTCCTCCGGATTATCTGTAGGAGCGTCCGTCGGACTGTCCATAGGACTATCCTTCGGATTATCCACAGGGCTTTCAATTATCTGAACTTGCTTAATAGTTTCGGCTCTTTTTCTGGCTCTTTCAGCTCGTTTTCGTTCTGCATCATATTCCTTATTTTTCAGGAATCTATACCACTGTTCCTGCCAGGTATCCCAATCATGCAGATATAGATTTCCATCCTCATTTTCATCAATCCATCTCTGAGAAATGAGGCTATCTACAATCTTTGTTTTACTCAACCCGTCGCTAAGCCCTTTTGAAAATACCTCATCCGCTACATCGCTTTTATCACAACTACGAAGTTTCCCGGTCTGGTCTGCATTATTCAGTCCCCACAACCACAGAGAAACAAGGATTCCGAGAGCTTCTTTCTGTGAACATCCAATATTTTTTGCTAATTCCCGGAGTTTTCCTCCTGCTACATGGTCATGTACACTAATCCATGCCAACACCATCACCACCTTTTTTGATGGCGGTAGAAATATATCCACCGCCATATAGGACTACTCATTTTTCGATTCTACGCCTTCAGAATTTTCTTCTTCCTGGGCTGCATTTTTCTTATCTGCTTCAATACCATTTCTAAGAATTATCATAGCTTCCTCAAACTGTTCTACCGTCATGTTCGTGGTTGATTCCAGTCCCATATTGGCACAGATATATTTCACAACTGCATTGCCCTTATTCTTTCCGTAAAAACCCGTAGCAAGATCAAAAAACTCCTGACGCTGTTCCTGTGAGATATAAACTACCTCATCACATACAGTACCATAAGTTCCTGTTGTTCCGGTGTCAAGAACCTGCCCCTTCTCCGCATCACGATCTGTATAGCCAAATTCTTCTGCCGTATATAATCCTTGGTAATCATCTGGGAATGCTGCTCTCACTGCCTGAGAGACCGCTACTTTTTCAATCATGGTGCATGGCTTGCTTCCCCAATTCGCCATAGGCTTTCCGTCCTTGAACTTCTGGTACTCCTGAAGCGATACTTCTTTGAAAGTTTCTGTCTCTTTTCCATTTAACTCATGGTAGACCCTACACCATCCGCCCAAAAGTGTTTCCGAGGGATAGAGGCACGTTCCCTCTTTCTGAACAATATCTTTGCCACGCTGAACAACGATTCCCGATTTCATACCATTGTAATTCGGATTCTTAAACGCCCTCTTCATGTAGGTTTCTTTTCCAATAACCAGCTGCGCCGGTTCATTTCCGAACTTAATCAGATACACTTCTCCGTATACCAGCGGATTTAATTTCTGTGCCTGACATGTCCGAATGAAAAAGAGAACTTCCTGATCGGTTACTTTGCCATTACCTCTTACCAGATAATTCTTGACCGTTTCCGGCTCCAGTTTTATTTCCACACCACCAGCATCATACTTAACAACACTTAACATATTCTCTGCCATCTTGCTTACCTCCTGATACTCACTTTTACTGTTTCTTTATACTTGATTCCCGGAATCTGGATACTCCCCTTTGTCGCTCTAATAAGCCGCATGATTGCTTTTTCATCAACCGGTCTAATTTCCACTCCAGAAAATACAACCGGGACCTTTTCATGATCTATTGATTCAATTTCCCAATCTTTAGTTGTTCCGATTCCCTTTGTCTTTGGCGTACTCATCACAACCGTTGTGCTGGCAGCTACCGTTTCAACCATCTGTGCTTCTGCAAGAGCCATATCTGCCTCCGCATGATTACCAGCTTCCTCAGCAGCCGCAGCTTCGTCCAGTTTCTTATCCCTTTCCGCTTCGGCCTCTAACCGCATCCGTTCTTCAAGTTCTCTCTTTTTCCTTTCCTGTTCTTTCTGGTATGCGGCAATACTCCCTTTCAAAATTCTTTCCGCTTCCTGAAGCGGCTTCAGCATTGCTTTCTCTCTGTCGCATACCGCCTTATGTGCCTTGTAAGCACTGTCCTTCATTGGCTTGAAAAAATCTGTGACTACTTTTGCCTGAATCTTAATTTTCTGTCCAAATTCAGCTGCTTTTTCATAATCCTCATTGGTTAAGATTTTCAATTCTTTGGCCCGTCTCTCAACCAGGCTATTGCTCTGCTGGAGCTCCTCCTCACGCACCAGCTCTGCCGGCGTTTCTATTTTTGCTACTACTGCTTCCGTAACTTCCTTACTCATAAAATCCTCCTATAAAATCTTTGCCATTTTCGTAATTCTTCTCAATGCTGCCGCTTCCTCACCCATCTTAGTTTCGGTCTGGTAATCTTCGATCACTTCATCAATCAGATCATCGGCATCCTTTTTGCTTATGCAGGGATGCTTCTGCAATGCAGCGTTTCCCTTCTCCAATGCCTCTTTTACCAGACACATCACATCTGATGGTGTCCCTTCAATTTCTGCTCTAATCCCTTTTTCATCCGCAATAATCAGTAGCTTTGCTTTATTCGCCATTTTCGTATGACCTCCTACTTGTATTTTTGTATATGATTCCAAACTACCATCAAGGAAGCAAATACTTGCCAACTCTCTATGTCATTGGCTTTGTATCTTACCATCTGGTAGGAACCATCATTCTTCAGGTGTATGATAGCTTTTTCATCAAATCTAAATCCATGGCTTTCATACGCTCTCGCATAGGCCTCCAGCTGTACTCCAGTCAACATCCGATTTACTGTTGCTGATGTTTTGTAATCTATCAGTACTTTTTTGCCATCAATCACACATGGCAAGTCTGCCGTTCCGGCATACCGTAAAAATTTGTGATACACTCTGCTTTCCGTTGCCAATGGCTCCGGAGATTGCTCTTCCCAAAACTTCAGAAATGCTTCAAAATATCCTGCGTATCTTAGTTCGATATCCTCTATGCCGTATAGAGCAAAATTTTCAGCCGCATTATGTATCGCTGTTCCTCTTTCCGCCGCCATCTGCATAACGCTTTCGTCTATCCCGCGGTACAACGCTTCGTCTAGTGGTTTCATCACTGTTGTGACGCTCGGAAGAAGCTGACCGTCCAATGTATAAACATGACGTTTATCTTCAAATCTAAGTTCTGGAAAAAACGGGAGGCCCTTCTCATTCAACTCCATCTACGTTACCTCCGCTGTTGTTAGTTTTTCTCCAAGCAGCTCTACCATCTCTGATACCGTCATATCTTCCAGGCAATCCATACAGACCGGACCGTTATAGCCGTCATAAAATTTTTCGCCTTCAAATATTCCAGTACCGCACTCCGAACAGGCCAAAATTACCTTTGGTTCTGGTGCATTCGGACATCTGCTATCGCAAGGTGTCTTCAAACAAAGACTACACATTTTCTGATCCCTCCGTCTTCGCTACGATTCTTCCCACTTCCAGTAATACCGTTCCTACAATCACTCCAATTAATGGTATCTTCCACTCCGGCCCATCTAATGCTGACCCCATGAAGAGCACTGTGAAAAAGCCTAATCCTATAATTTTCTCACCTATCATGAGACGTTTCTTATTTCTTTTTGTTTTTCTTCTCACTGTGCTACTCTCCTCTCTTTCCAGAATATAGGCGTTATAAATAAACCGATGTCTATATCGTTCATATTTTCGCAAGCTTCTTCCAGTTCCTCTGTTGTTTCAATCCCAAATTCGGTTTTTAGGTATGCTTTTGTTTTTTCAACATCCAACAGTATCGCCACCCTTCTTCAACAACTTTTCTTTTATCAGCCTTAATTCGCTAATAGACACTGCCAGCCTGTCCAGTTCATTTGATACAGCCGCAAATTCTTTTTCCTCATCTGGAGATATTCTTCCGTCTTCAGCTATATTCAAAAGCTCTCTTCGCATCTTTTCGATGTCTTTTTCATCTAACTTTGCTATTATTCCAACCGTTACTGCTTCCAGCGTTTTAATCTCTGCCGATACCGGCTGCCCTTTCCCCAGAGGACACTGTTCCAAACAATACAGATTTTTCAACTGAGGTGCCTCATATGCATCAGCCATCATCATTATCAAATCCAGAGGCGGTACTGTAATTCCCCTCTCGTAATTTGCCAAAGATGAAACCGAAATACCGAAGTATTCTGCCGCACTTTCTCGGCTTTTGAGATACGCATTCTTCTTTGCTGCCAAAATCCTGCACTGGAAGTAGATGCTTATGCCCGTATTTACACATCCACAATCCATGTTCTTTTCTCTCCTTGTCTGCTAAACTAAATCTAAATGATACCGAGGCCCGAAAGAATTTTGTTCAAGTCCTCAAACTTACCGCTTGGTAAGTTGCTGTCATAAAAAATGGCGTTCATCTCATCGTATGACAGCCCGTAAAATTCAGATAATGCAATCACTTCATCTGGCTTGAACTTAACTTCTCCCCTTTCTTTCTTGCTGTAGGAAACAATCGACTTACCAATTACTTCCGCCAGCTTTTCAAGGGGGATTCTCCTTCCGGCCCGAAGTTCTCGGAGCCTTGTGCTATCCATTCCTGCACCTCCTTTGTTTTATTGATTATGTCATCATCTTATCTTACTGAACGGTAATTGTCAATAATAAAATTATATTTTTTGTAAGCCTTATTTACGGTTCGGTAATTGTACGATATGATACTTCCAGAGGTGATTTTATGAAAAACTTTTCTAACATTTTATATAACCTTCTCAAACAGCGAGGTATGACACAAAAGTTACTTGCAGAGAAAGCTCATACAACAGAGGCAACAATTTCCAGATATCTTTCTGATACAAAGCGTATGCCACGAGCCGATCTTGTTGCTTCCATTGCGGAGGCTTTGGACGTAAGCACTGATTACCTTCTTGGTCTTAGCCCGATTGCCTCCAGACATTCTTTATCTGCCGAGATGGAGGAACTACTTTCCTGCTACTCCAAGGCAACAGAAAATGACCGCAAAGTTATCTGGGCTGTTCTGGACAAATATCAGGCAGTTGATTTCAAAATAGCCGCTTCCGGGCAAGATCAGTGGGATTCCGCTGATTCTCTTTCCCGTCAAGCAGCTATAAAAAAGTTCGAGGACGAATAGCGTATGACCTTCACATCGTTACATACCACTCTATCTCTCTCATGATGGAGCTGAGCATATCGCAATTGCAAAGTCTGTTTAGCAAAAAGGCTTTTTCATTTTTCAGCAAACGGCTTAGTTCATATGTGATTGCTTACAATGACGCTCTTCCACTAATAGAGGCGATTTATCAGGTATTTCACGAAATAGGTCATATCTATTACGGACATATATCTCCAGACAATAGTATTTCTATTCCTCTGGAATCGCAAGAACGGGTGGCAAATCATTTTGCCGCCTTTATTTTTTCAAAGATTGGAGGTACAAAAATCATGAAAATTTTAACTGGAAACGAACACTTTACCTATGAAGGAATGCCTGCCGGAATTTTGCTTAATGATTTCTGGGCGTGGAGTTCTTCTGATCTGCTAAACAATACTCTTCGTGGAGCATTGGCAGAGTTCCTGGTTGCTTCTGCAATAGGCGTTGATACCAGCAGGGCACGTCAAGACTGGACGCCTTATGATTTACTTTCCCCGTCTGGGAGAAAAATCGAGGTCAAATGCTCTGCCTATATTCAGAGCTGGAACACTGATCGTCTTTCTAAGATACAGTTTAGTATCCGCCCAGCCCGGTCCTGGGATTCTGAAAATGACTTCAGCGATGAAGTAAAACGATGGTCCGACCTCTATGTGTTCTGCTTATACGCAAGCAAAGATCGAAATGAAACGCCGCTTCATCTTGAACAATGGGAATTTTATCTTCTGCCTACATCGGTTCTTGACAATCAGTGTAAAGGGCAGAAAAGTATTTCCCTCGGTTCCCTTCTGTCCCTTTCCCCCATAAAAACCACCTATGAGAATCTGAGAGAGGCGATTGATAATCTGAACGTATAATTTGCATTTCATCCGTAGGACTGTCCATAGGATTGTCCTCGGACGGACTATATATTTATATATAGATATATAGGTAATGGTACTGGTACTGGTTACATCGGATTTTCCTAGTGACCGTCCGTCGGACAATCCTATGGACGCTATCAAAAAGCTATTTTTTACAGCAATCTCATTTTTTATCATTATGCGAATGTTCTAAATCCATAGTGTACCAACTTAGCTATTTTCAAGTAACAAAACGGACTTTTTTTCGTGATAGTCCTATGGACAGTCCACCGGGCTATCCATAGGACTATTTTCAGGAGATTATTATGCCTTTCAAAAAAGCAATAGAAACTATGCCAAATTGCTGCCATCGTGCAGCTATTTATATTCGTGTTTCCACAAATCACCAGATTGACCGGGATTCTCTCCCCTTGCAGAGAGAAGAACTAATAAACTATGCGAAATATGCGCTTGGTATTGAAAACTATGAGGTGTTTGAAGATGCCGGCTTTTCTGCAAAAAATACAGACCGACCAGATTATCAACGCATGATGAAAATGATCCGCTCCGGTCTTTTCTCTCATGTGCTCGTCTGGAAATTAGATCGCATTTCCAGAAACCTTCTTGACTTTGCAGCTATGTACGAAGAATTGAAACGTCTTAATGTAACTTTTGTAAGCAAAAATGAGCAGTTTGACACCAGCACTGCAATGGGCGAGGCTATGCTTAAAATCATTCTCGTTTTTGCGGAGCTGGAGCGTAAAATGACCTCTGAGCGTGTAACCGCCACAATGCTGTCCAGAGCAGCTTCTGGCAAATGGAACGGTGGACGTATTCCTTACGGCTTTTCGTACGACTGTGATCGCAGGGAATTTTCTATCTGCACCGAGGAGCAGAATATTACATTGCTGATGTGCGATTTCTATGAATCCAGCCACTCACTGCTGTATGTTTCCAGAAAGCTCAATGAGCTGGGCCATCGGACGCGGGCTGGAAATTTATGGAGTCCGGTTCAGGTTCGCAAAATTCTTGTAAACCCGTTCAGCGTTGGCGATTATGTATACAATCAAACGTCACTCAGCACAGGAACTCAGATTCCCAACAAAGAAGAGGATTACATCGTGTTTGAAGGCCATCATCCTGCTTTATTCCCAAAAGAACGCCAACAAAAAATTGTGTCTCAACTTTCCAGAAACTCACGCCTGAAATCAGGCAGCAATGTATCTGTAAAGCAGAAAAATATCCATGTGTTTTCCGGCATGATTTTCTGCGAGAACTGCGGACAAATGCTTACCAGCAGTACCGGAAAAGCTTTAAGTGGTGACGGTTGGCGACCATCCATCTATCTTTGTCCCTCTAAGCGAAAACATATTTCCGAAGGCTGCCATGATACAACAGATTCTACTGTTGGGGAATTTACAATAAACTTTATACTCAATATGTTAAATGCTCAACGGAACTTTGCCCTGATTCGTACTCCTGAGGATCTTCAGCGCCTACTTCTTTATGGAAAAGTCTTTGACGATGTAGACCATCTCGGCGAAGAGGGCTTAAATGAAATGTTTACTGTTCTGTCTGAGAATTTACCCGCCAACACTAAGTCTGGGCTTAAAAAGAAAGCCAAGAAGCCTGTTACTAATCCAGAAATCACAAAGCTAAAAAAAGAACAGAAAAAACTGGAACGTGCTATGGAACGCCTGAAACGGCTTTATATGTATTCGGAGGACTCCATGAGCGAACATGACTACATAACGGAACGTAACCGCATTTCTGAGGCTTATGAGGACATAGAGACACGTCTTTCCGAGATAAGCACTTGCGAGCACACCGAGCGATCTATATCGGATCAGGACTTTATTCAGCAAGCGACTGCCTTTGTTCTTTCTAAAAAACTGTCTGGCAGCTCATATATCAATTATCGGCGTTTGGCAGCAAGTACGGATGCTCAGATTTTGAAGGACTTCTTTAATTCGATTATAGACAGTATCACCATCAATACAGACGGTCAAGTAGGCAGTATCGTGTTTAAAAACGGTTTGCTTCATCGTTTTATTTATTCTTCAGCTGAAAAGAGCCAGGGTTCTTAGTTTCCTGGCTCTTTTTTGTATCAACTATTCAGTTTATTTTTGGTGTCATTCTATAAACATCGCATCCCCAAATGAAAAGAACCTGTATCGCTCCCGAATAGCCTCCTCATATGCCTTCAGGATATGCTCTCTTCCTGCCAGAGCGCTGACTAACATCACCAGCGTAGATTCTGGCAGATGGAAATTGGTAATCAGAGAATCCAGAATCTTAAACCGGTATCCCGGATAAATGAAAATATCCGTCCATCCCGTCTTAGCCTGAAGAATACCGTCCGCTGTTGAGGCTGATTCCACAGTACGGCAACTGGTGGTGCCTACGCAGATTACCCTGCCTCCTGCCGCCTTTGTATCATTGACTTTCTTTGCCTCCGATTCCTCCACCATATAAAACTCCGAATGCATATGGTGCTCCTGCACATTTTCCACCTTTACAGGACGGAAGGTACCAAGCCCTACATGGAGCGTCACATGGGCAATCTTAACCCCCATTTCCTCGATCTGCTTTAACAGTTCTTTTGTAAAATGAAGGCCTGCTGTGGGTGCAGCAGCAGACCCCTCATGGACTGCATACACCGTCTGATAACGGTTCTTGTCCTTTAACTGGTGGGTAATATAAGGCGGAAGGGGCATCTGGCCCAGCCGGTCTAAGATCTCTTCAAAAATACCTTCATAGGAAAACCGGATCAGGCGGTTTCCATCATCTACTGTCTCCAAAACCGTTCCTGTCAAAAGGCCGTCTCCAAAACCGATCACAGTGCCGGGCTTTGCTTTTTTTCCAGGCTTTACTAATGTCTCCCAAATATCATTTTCCCGCCGCTTTAACAAAAGCAGTTCAATCTTTGCCCCGGTGTCCTTCTTTACACCGAACAGACGGGCCGGAATCACCTTTGTATCGTTGATCACCAGACAATCGCCTGGTCTTAAATACTCGGTGATATCCTTAAAAATACGGTGTTTCACATCACCCGTTTTCTTATCAAGCACCAGAAGCCTTGATGCGGACCGATCCTCCAGGGGATCCTGGGCAATCAGCTCCTGGGGCAGGTCAAAATAAAAATCCTTTACATCCATGATCTGTCGTTCCTCCCGCGGCGCAGTCCTCTGCGCCGGTATTTATGCGTGTTTATTTTTATTCTGCAGCCGCAGCTGAGGCAGTCTCGGTCTGGCTTTCCTCCCGCGCTGTCTGGGCTGGATCTGCGGCTGACTCAGACTGGGACGTATCCCCTTGTGCTCCGGCCTCTGTTGTTTCTGCCTCTGAGTTTTCTGCCTCTTCGGAAGAAATCGCGCCGTCCAGGATCTGTACCTGGCTGTCCGTATCCGTTCCATCTCCGGAAATATCTCCTGTGACAACGGCCCCGTTGCTCAGGCCCTTATAGATTCCAGCCAGCAGACTGTCTGACTCAATAGCAGCCTTTAATTTGGCCTTTACCTGGCGGTTTAAAAGGCGTACTCCTTCGGTCTGATTCTGCTCTGCCACATAATCTGCTTCATCACCAATGACATTTTCACGGATCACATACCTGCCGTCGTCTCCCTTTACCACATAGCACCACATAATTCCAGGTGCCAATGTATCCACCCTACGGAATTTCACATCATAGATTACATAGACCAGATAAGAATCCTCTGTCAGCCCTTTCCGAGTGTAGCAGGTCACATCCTCATAATCCTGGACATAAGCCGCCTCCGCCTTCAGTTCCTTCCGGTAAAAATCCATATTTCCATCATCCGCTTTGCCGAATACCTGATAGAGAGCCGCCGGATCCTGATCAATCTTTGCCTGGAAATAGGCGCCTATAAGCTCATTTACCTGAGGGTACGCGTCCTTCTCCAGATCATAGGAAGAAAAATCCGTGATCTCCTGCGTCTCATCCGTTCCTTCATCATCCGCTGCTGTGCTGTCAGAGGAAACTTCCTGATCAATCTCTCCGTTTTCCTCCGGTTCCTGCGTCTCTGGCTCCGAAGTCTGGCTGTCACTTTCCTCATCCTCACCCAGAATCTCAATAACCCCCTCCTGATCCCTGGCCGCTGTTCCAGCAAAATGGGATACAGCAAACGCTCCTGCAATCAATACCGCCAGCGCAGCCCCGGCTCCCACTCCTATCCGGATCCGTTTCTTCTTATCATCATCCGGCCCTTTATAGCCTGATTTCCATCTGACCTTACGCGCCATAATTTTATCCTCCGTTCTATGCCCACAGGGGCCGTATCTTCGCTCTATTCTAGCAAAAAGACCTGCAAAATGCAACAGAAAAACCAGGAGGCCATCCCCCTGGTTTCTCTGTGTAATGCAGAATAAGGTATCAAAAATGCGTCTGATAGGAATCGAACCTACGCACGCGGCTCCGGAGGCCACTGCTCTATCCACTGAGCTACAGACGCATCTCCTTTATATTACTATACTTTTCCAAAAACTGCAACCATTTTTTTGATTTTAGAAAATTTCTGTAACGATTCAGCAGGCGTCTTGATTGCTTTCCCAAGATTTTTGGCTGAAAGACTTGTTTTCTCTTGACAAATCCCCAGTTTGCCCTTATTCTGTTTTTAGATTCATTTTATTTCTGGACTTTCATTTTCCAACTATTCTGTAACCGCTTCAGGATTTTCTTAGAATTTTCTTTTCGTCATCTCCCTGAAAGGCTGCCTTATACAGACGATCATTATTTTATAACCGCTATGGAACTGCATTGCCAGTTTACATAAATTCAATGTATGAAGGGGGTATACATTTGGTATACGACACATTTTTAAACAAGGTAAAATCGGGAATGGAGCAGGCTTTGGGACAGGAATATGAGCTTACTCTGCGCAAAATTCCAAAAAACAACGGTCTTATCCTGGACGGTCTGTGCATCTCAAAGGGCAGGGATTCAGTAGCGCCCACGATCTATCTGAATGACTGCTACCGTCAGTATCTGGAAGGAACCTCCCTTACAGAGATCACCTCCCATCTTTTAGAGCTTTACCGCTCCAATGAGATCCCGCCTCTTATTCACCCGAATGTCCTTTCTGATTACAAAGCTATGGAATCCCGAATTGCCTGCCGTCTGGTAAACACGGCCTCCAACGAAGCCATGCTGAGGGAAATGCCCCACATTCCCTGGTTAGATCTCTCCATTGTATTCTATCTTTTTCTTCAGGAAGATGATACCGGCGTCATGACAGCTGCGATCCACCATTCCCATCTAAAGACATGGGGCATCCGCCCGGAGGAACTGTTTCATACAGCTCTCAACAATGTTTCCCGTCTCTTTCCGCCTTCCATTACAGATATGGCCCGTATTCTTGAGGACGCCGCTGGAAACTTTGCAGCATCCGATCCTTCCTTCACCGCTCCCTTTTATGTTCTGACCAATACCAGCGGCGTCAACGGTGCAGTATGTATGCTCTATCCCAATGTACTAAAGCATTTCTCAGAGGGCATTGAACAGGATGTAGTAATCCTCCCTTCCAGTATTCATGAGGTCCTTCTTTTAGCTGATGAAGAAGGCATCTCCTATGACGAACTGAGCCAGATGGTAGCACAAATCAATACCTCCGAGGTTCTCCCACAGGATCGTCTTTCCAATCAGGTCTACCGCTACAGCCGTAAATCAGATTCTATCGAGGTGGTTTCCTCAACCCTTCTTCCCCTGAACTAAATTTGGGGACTGCGCACTGCTGTCCAACTCCGCTGCCCCAGCCGGCATCCCACAGCCTTCATCTGATCTGCTGTCTGAGGGGAAGAGGAAACGCACTGTAAAAAGCTGCTGTCTGAGCAGATTTCTCTGTCCAGACAACAGCTTTTTGCAATCCTACTGCACCCAGGCTCCGGAACCGTCCACATATCTGCCATCCGGCGTCCATGTGTTCGTATACATCACTCCATTTCCGCCCATATAGTACCATCTTCCGTTTATGGACTGCCATCCGGTAGTCATGGCACCACTTCCGTCCAAATAATACCATTGCCCGTTCTGCTGCAGCCAGCCGGTCTGCATGGCTCCGCTGTTGTTCAGATAGTACCAGCGCCCGCCTACCGACTGCCAGCCAGTCTGCATCTCACCGCTTCCGTTCAGGTAATACCATACCCCATTTACGTTCTGCCAGCCGGTAGTCATGACCCCGCTTGGATTGAGATAATACCACTGGCGGTCTACTTTCTGCCATCCAGTGAGCATATAGCCGGAATTATCAAAAAGATACCAGGTGCCACTAATCTGTTTCCATCCTCCGGAAGGATATCCGCCGCCTGCATAGGAATACCACCAGCGGTTTCCGTCCTGAATCCAGCGACCGCTTCCATTGTAGGTACCGGCCTCATCTTCGTCAATATAGAGAGAAGAGGAATCTTCTGACCAGTCACCTGTTTTATTGTTATAGCTGGCAATCGCCCTTACACGGAAGGTATAGTCGCCTTCCTTATTAAAATATCCAGAAAAATCAAAATAATTATTAGTCGTATTTACTGTAGTCACTGTCTTGTCGTCTCTTAAAAGCTTTACATCATAGCTTTTAGCGCCTTCTATCTCATCCCACTCAGCGGTATGGTCATTCCAGTCCAGGTTCGAGGTTCCTTCCAGCCTTCCGCCAATGCGTTTTAGTTCAACGGTCACTTCCATATAGTCACCATCATCATAAATCTTGGCTTTCTTAAACTCTGCATCACAGCCGGATACCTTAAAATGGCTTTTGCTGGTATAGGAAAAACGATAGCCCTCTCTGGCGGAAAGTTCTATCTTCACCTCAGGCACATCCCCTACTGTCCAGGTATCTTTATCCTCTGTATTTGTATACTCTGCCGATTCCACATCGTAGGTGTTATCCCCGGCGCTCACATGGATATCTCCGATATCCTCTCCTGTCTCCGGCTCCTTATCATAAGAAAACTGCAGCCGTACCGTATCAATCTTTTCGTCTGCTGCATAAGCCGTGAAAACAGACATGGCCGATAATAAGAACGCTATTGCCAGGGAAACCATTTTCTTTGTACGCATAACCACTCCTCCTCCTATTAAAATCCACTTTGTTCTTTTTGTATGATTTTATTATAAATGAAAGTTTTAATTTATGCAATTTCATAATCCTTACAAAGAGTTTACAATTCCTGAGATTTTCAGAAAAATTCTGTAATTGTTCCCCTAGTCCATCTCCAACAGCATTTTTTTAATCTCCACCATCCGGTCACGCAGTCTGGCTGCCTCCTCAAAGTTCAGTTCTGCCGCCGCCTGACGCATCTTCTTTTCCAATTCCTTTGCCAGTTTCTTAAGTTCCTTCTCATCCATGGACTCTGGATCCTTCACATCAGAAGAATGGTCATTTTCTACTGCCTTTGAAATAGCAATCAGATCCCTTACCGCCTTTTTGATCGTGGTAGGAGTGATGCCATGAACCTCATTGTACTGCTGCTGGATCTGACGGCGGCGCCTCGTCTCCTCAATAGCGGACCGCATGGAATCTGTAACAGTATCTGCATACATGATCACATGACCCTCGGAATTTCTGGCCGCACGGCCGATGGTCTGGATCAGAGACGTCTCCGAACGGAGAAATCCTTCCTTATCTGCATCCAAAATCGCTACTAAAGCAATCTCCGGTATATCCAGGCCCTCACGCAGCAGGTTTATGCCCACCAGCACGTCAAACACATCCAGACGCATATCGCGGATAATCTGTGCCCGCTCCAGGGTGTCGATATCAGAGTGGAGATATTTTACCCGTATTCCCACTTCGCGCATATAGTCCGTCAGATCCTCGGCCATCCGTTTTGTCAGGGTGGTAATCAGCACCTTATGGCGGCCCGCTACCTCCTTATTGACCTCTGAAATCAGGTCATCAATCTGCCCCTCCACCGGACGCACAAATATTTCCGGATCCAAAAGTCCCGTAGGCCGGATGATCTGCTCCACCCGCATCAGTTCATGCTCCTGTTCATATACCGAAGGAGTGGCTGAAACAAACATCATCTGATCGATCTTCCCCTCAAACTCCTGAAAATTCAAAGGCCGGTTATCCAGGGCCGAGGGCAGGCGGAATCCATAGTCCACCAGGGTCATTTTCCTGGAGCGATCTCCTGCGTACATTCCCCGTACCTGAGGAAGGGTAATATGAGACTCATCTACAATAATAAGGAAATCCTTCGGAAAATAGTCGATCAGCGTACAGGGCGGTTCTCCCGGCGCAGCGCCGGTTAAATGTCTGGAATAATTTTCAATGCCGGAGCAAAATCCCGTCTCCCGCATCATTTCCACATCAAAATTTGTCCGTTCAGAAATCCGCTGTGCCTCTAAAAGCTTATCTTCGCTCTTAAAAAATGCGACCCGTTCCTTTAACTCCTCCAGAATATGCTCTGTAGCTTCCATCATTTTCTCCTTGGGAACTACATAATGGGAAGCCGGGAAAATGGCAATGTGACCCAACTGAGCCTTTACCTCTCCTGTAACCGTATCAATCTCCATGATCCGGTCCACCTCATCCCCGAAAAATTCGATGCGAAAAGCCTCGGCGTCAGAATATGCGGGATAAATATCCAGCACATCTCCTTTTACCCGGAAACTGCCGCGTTTAAAGTCCATGTCGTTGCGGTCATACTGGATCTCAATCAATTTCCGAATCACGTCATCCCGGTCTTTCTCCATCCCCGGACGCAGAGAAATAACCATGTTCTGATAATCGATGGGACTTCCCAAACCGTAAATACAGGAAACCGATGCCACAATGATCACATCACTCCGCTCAGACAAGGCCGCCGTGGCAGAATGACGCAGCTTATCAATCTCGTCGTTAATGGCGGAGTCTTTTTCAATATAGGTATCTGTAGAAGGGACATAGGCTTCGGGTTGGTAGTAGTCGTAGTAACTCACAAAATATTCCACCGCATTCTCCGGGAAGAACTCCTTAAACTCGCCGTAGAGCTGGGCCGCCAATGTCTTATTATGCGCTATTACCAAAGTGGGCTTGTTCAGCCGTTCGATTACATTGGCCATGGTGAAGGTCTTTCCAGAACCCGTAACGCCTAGTAAAGTCTGGAATTGATTGCCTTCCTGAAACCCTTTGACCAGTGCCTCTATAGCCTGGGGCTGGTCTCCGGTGGGGGCGTATTCGGAATGTAATTTGAAGATTTTTTGTTCATTTTGCATAAAATCCACCTCCAGAATTCATAGTAAAAAAAGACGCCTATTCGCCAATTTTTCGTCGTGGAACATTTTATTTTCATCGTGGCTTTTCCTCAAATCATAGCAAAATAAGTCCGCGACGAATTTTGTTCACAATTTGCTTTTTTTGCAACCTGTCATGCCCATGTAATTCTATATGGACAAAATGAGAACAAACCATATAAAAATAACTTAGGCATTGCACTTTAGTATATCATAAACCCTTTCAAAAGTACAGAAGCAACAAACATCCGTTCTTTTATTTTATGCTATATCTGGAAGGAATTCTGTTGCGTCCACCACAATCTCCAGCAGCCCATTTTTAAAGCGTTCATTTTCTTCCATGTTTGGGAGCACCATTTCCATATATGCCTCAATTTCTGGTACTCCGTCTGCTATGATCTCCCTATTGTCAGCATAAACATCCATTGTTATGAGTTCCTTGGCATACCCCATGAGTTTTGATACTGCTTTCGGATTAAACTCCTCTTTCAGTAAAAGCGTACAATAGGTGCTGCGTAAATCATACCAGCGAATATCCGGCAGTCCGCTTTCAGCCAGAGGTTGTTTATAATACTTGCAATGGAATCCTTTACTTCTTGGTCTGCCATAATCAGAACGGCAAATATAGTCCAAATCCTGAAACTCTCTCTTTCGACGATTCCTGTTTGCTTCATACACCTGCCGTTCTTTTAAGATTTCCTCAAAGACATAATCCGGAATAGGAATTTCTCTGTAGCTGAATTTTGTTTTTAACCCCACCTCCTGTTTCGTAAATGTTTTAGGTGCAAAATCTTCTTTTTTCGCATTATGTATCCTTCCCAACTGTCGGTTCACATTTAAGGTTCGGTTAATATAATCGATATCCGAATATTTTACACCATTGATCTCAGATCTGCGAAGTCCCATAAGAACTCCAAAGAGTACCTGCATATGAATCGGGGTATCCTTGCTTTTCTCCATCAAAACTAAAATCTGCTCCATCGTCCGTGTTTTCTATACATCAATATTACGGAGACTAAAATCGGATTTCTGCTGTGATTTTTCTATTTTAGGAAACCTCATAAATTCTCTATTGCAGTTATGGGACACTGCCTGAAAATATTTCCAGATGGTGTCCCTAACCACTTCTTAATTCTCTACATTTTCCTGAATCCAGTTTTCCACATGATCTGCAATCACATCATTATTTAAATCCTGGAACATAAAATGGTCATTTCCGGTAATACCTTCTTTGGGAAGATCCACTACAGTACAATTTCCGCCTAATTCTGTATATGTTTCCGCAAAATCGTAGCACGCCTGTCTCATCCCCTGCCAGGACGCAGTTGCCTGAATCGTCGGATCGCCATTATCAATATAATCACCGAAATAAAAGGTAACCGGAATCTTCTTCTCTGTCACTGCCTTAAAATCTGGTGAATCCGCTGTCGGCGCTCCGCCTGGCTCAATGGCAACAATCGCCGCAATATGGTCAGTATAATTTGCTGCTGTCCAGCCAGGACCGCCTCCCTGAGAATGAGTGACCAGAATTGAATTTTTTCCCGTTCTTTCGTAAACTTCGTCAATCGTAGCTGCCAATGCCTGGGCTACTGTTTCATTATCAAAATCTGCTCCCATATCAGAGCTCATGCCTGTATCCGGTGTCATCTGGCGGAAAAACTGATCCACTGACGCCTCATCGTTCGGAAACTGTGAACCTTCATTGGCAACTGATTTACCATCTTCCCAACGTCCAATACGGAACTGGGTATACCAACGCTGATCCAGTGTTTTTGTGCTGATGTCACCGCTTACAGATGTTGCTCCTGCTTCTCCGCGTCTCGGCTCATCTACCAGAAATACGCTGTGCCCTTTTCTTAAAAATATATCTGACCAGCCTTCTCTTCCGTCCGGCGTTGTCATCCAGCCCATACGAGACTGACCATAGCCATGAAGAAATACCATGGGAAGTCCTGTTTCATTCTCTGGTATCTGATATAAAACATTTGCATGATCTACATGAGCAGTCTGACCGGCACCTGTTTCCTCCCACTGATCTTCCGGATTAAAAGTTCCATCTGAGGTAAGCGTTGTTCCGCCCGCTGAAAAAATACCCTGTTCTGCGATTACAAGCGCCCCATCCTGTTCACTGCTTTCATTATCAGCAATTTCTTCAGTGCTGCTTTCAGATTCTGCTTCTGTCTGAGCCGTTGTTGTACCGGTCGTCGCTCCTGTGGTACTTCCGCATCCAGATACAAATACCATTCCGGCTGCAACTACCGCAGCAATTCTCATCCACTTTCGATTTCTCATTGATTTTCTTCTCCTTTATCTCACAAAGTTTGTAAAAATTGGGGCTTCTTTTTCCGGAAGCTTTATTCCTGCATTTCTGGCTGCCTCCTGACATTTCAGCAAATAAGCCATATTGCGTCCCAAAACACGCATAGTATATAAGCCTTGCAAATCTTCTTCCACCTGCTCCGGTGCTGCTCCATGCACCTGATTCCAATAACGGGAAGAAACCACCGGCATCTCCTGAATGGTAAAGTATTTATTCATCTGATCAAACGCCGCTGTGGTTCCAGCTCGCCTTGCAGAAATTACTGCCGCCGCTGATTTCATATAGAGTCCCTTATTATTACAACCACGAAGTTCTGAATAAAACAGCCGATCCATAAAAGCAGTCATATTTCCACTGGCTGCCCCATAATGCGCAGGAGTTCCGAAAACAAAGCCATCTGCTGCGTGAACCTTGTCACGAATCTGATTTACCACATCATCAAACACACATTGACCAATTTCTCCACATTTCCGGCAGCCAATGCAGCCTCCTATGGGTTTATTTCCAATCCAGAAAATTTCTGTTTCAATGCCTTCCTGGTTCAGTGTATCCGATACTTCCTGTAACGCACGATTCGTACATCCCTCTTTATGAGGACTTCCATTTATCAATAATACCCTCATAATCACTTTGCTCCTTTATTTTCCAAGTTCTAATTCTTCTACCCAGCCGGTCACATCATCTGCCGATACGCCGGAACGGAACCTCATTCCTTCCTGCCAGTTTCCTGTTCCCGCCATTTCTGCCAGAAGTTCTCCACTTTCTCCTAATCCGGAACTGGAAGATGTGGCAAATGGAATCACCGTTTTTCCGGTAAAATCATTGGCTTCTATAAAACCGTCCACCGGCCATGCTGCAATTCCCCACCAGATTGGATAGCCAACAAATACTGTATCATAGGAATCCCAGTTTTCCACCGTTGCAGAAACAAGTTCCACATCACGCTCGTCTTCATTTTCATGCTCTCTGGTCACACGACTGTTATCATCTGTCCAGTTTAAGTCCGCGTCCGAATATGGAGTGGTCGGTTCCAGTTCAAACAGGTCACCGCCTGTAACTTCTGCGATAACATTAGCTACTGCCTCAGTATTTCCGCTGGCAGAATAGTAGACAACCAGTGTTTTTCCATCTCCTGTTGTTTCTGCTGCCTGTTCTGTAACAGTTTCCGTCTCCGATTCAGTAGTTTGAGATGTACTTGTCCGGCTCTCCGCATGATTGGAAGAACCGCACGCAGTTAATAAACTCATCATCGCAACACTAACTGCCAGCATAGAAATCCAATTTTTTGCTTTCATTTTTTGTCTCCTTTTCTACTCAAATTCTTTTTTCATTGCATCTTCATCTATTTCAAAATTTTTACTTTCTTCTGTTTCTGCAAAAAGCGGCTTCCATAGTAAGCTGCCAATGCAAACAGTTCCATCATTACCAGATATTCCAGAATAAAACCGGCTAAGGTCTTATTAAAATCCAGAAATACAAAATGCGTCTGCAAAAACAGATATGACAGGATGTCCTCTTTATAGAAAACAAAGGCTCCATAAACCGCCGTTAAAAATGCTGCTCCTCTGGCTGCTCTGCTCTTTCCTGCTGACATTCCAATGCCAAATCGTTTCCGAAAAATTCCTAGAATCATTTTCCAATGTAATCCCAGGTGAAAACTCATCAGCACAAATCCCCAATAGCCGCAAAATAAGTGTATCAGCCTGGCCATTTCTTTCCCGCCACTGATTGGTGAAAAAGAAAATACATACTGGGAAATCAAAATTCCGCTGATCATAGATCCCATCATAGTTAAAAACAAAAGTACCGTCACAGTAGTCTGTACCTTGCGGTAGCGGTTCCATCGTCCCTTTCGTAATCCACAAACCCATGATCGATTTAAGAGTTTATGTAAAATCGCAAAGAAAAACATCATTATTCCCAGCCACTCATGTATTTCTTCTCCCAGAAGGGAATATGCCATCAGTCCCAATAGACTGCCTGTCATCAAAATGTCAACCAGAAGTTTACCTTTCATTTTCAGAGACATCCTGCCAATCTCCTTTCCCATTCATTTTATCCTCTGTCATCTCCTTCCTGTTGTCCAAACAGCCGCCCCATCACAGCCGGATCTCGGCTGAACAGGTATCCTCCGCCGGAATAGCCGTTAATATAGACCTGTTCTTTATCTATGTTATAATGACTTAGAAAATATTCTGTCACTGCTATGGTTTTATCTGAGGAATGCTCTCCACAGTCATCTAGCTGAGGAGCAACAATAATCATATTCTCATCATATTTCTGTGCCTCAAATGCAAAATCCTCTGAACGAAGATTGATACCAGTTCCTTGAAAATAAAGGCCTTCGTATCCGGGCAGCGTAACATAAAGACCATACGTTTTTTCGCTGTCATAGTGATCCAGGATTCTGACACAGATATGACGGTATAAGACCGGCTGAATGACTGCCAATCCGCATCCATGATTACAATTTGTATAGACTCCCAGCTGATGTTCAATCATGTGTGCCTGAAAATCTGTAACTTTTGCCAATTTCAGGATTCCATTTTCTGCCATAGCAGAATCCCACATCAGTTCCCGTCTTGCCTCCATATCTTTGGGATCTTCCACAATCAGCCAGAGGTTCCGAATCACATTTCTCATAATTGCTTCGTTGATCTCATCTGATACGTTCGTCATCCTCGGACTTCCAAAATATGTTTCCATGCAGTGGCTCAAAGTATCAAAAGCTCCAGAGATTACCTGCTTTATTGGCACAAAAAGCGTATAGACCGGATCAAGCACTACAAAATCTGCATACGCTCCCCAAATGCCAGTCTTCAATTTCTTTTCCTCGTTCGTGATTACCGCGCCATTGTTCATCTCCGCACCTGTGCCGGAAGCCGTTACCACTGCTCCCATAGGAACAAATTCTGTTGAATACTGATAATCTGTAAATTCCATCTCCCAGATGTCCTTTTCTGTTCTGGCCTGTGCAGAGATAATTTTACAGCAGTCGATTACAGAACCGCCTCCCACAGCCAGGATAAAGTCTATCTGCTTTTCTTTTACAAGGGCTGCTCCCTCCTGCACTTTCGCATAAGTCGGATTCGGCATGATTCCCGGAAAATCCACCACTTCTTTTCCAGCGTCCTTTAACATAGCGATAATAGAATCATAAACGCCGCTTTTCTTTACGGAACCGCCTCCATAAGCAAGAAGTACCTTTTTTTCATACTTCCCCATTTCCTGGGCAAATGCTCTTTTTTGCCGCACCACTTCCGAAATACACTTTTACTGGATAGGAATATTTAAAATCATTCATACGGTCAAACCTCCTTTTTCTATGAATCTGACTGCTTTGCCATCCGGTTTCCTCCAAACACTTCTGACATTTCCATGTGGTTCAGCGCTCCATCAATCCTTGCCATTTCCTCCGGTGTCAGATGAAGCCTGTCTGCCCCTGCGTTCTCACAAAGCCGGTCTGCCTTTCTGGTTCCCGGAATCGGCACAATATAAGGCCGCTTTCCCATCATCCATGCCAATGCGATCTGTGCGGGAGCTGCCTGTTTTTCTGCTGCCATGTGGTATAAAAGTGCCAAAAGTTTCTGGTTTTTATCAATTCCTTCTGCTGTAAACTGCGGCATAACACTTCTATAATCTGTTCCTGCTTCAAAGACTGATTGTTTATTGTATTTTGCCGTCAGAAAACCATTTGCCAACGGCGAAAACGCAACAAATCCTATGTTCAGTTCCTCCAGCAAGGGAAACAGCGATTCATACCAGCGTGCCATCATGGAATACCGATTCTGAATTGCCGCTACCGGGCAGATTGCATGAGCCTTCCGAATCGTTGTTTCGTCTGCTTCCGACAATCCCCAATGGGTAATTTTTCCCTCTCTCATCAGTTCCGACATCACACCGGCGACCTCCTCGATCGGAACATTGGGATCCGGGCGATGCTGATAATAAAGGTCTATATGATCTGTCTGAAGGCGTTTTAAGGACTTTTCCACCGAATCGCGGATTGTTTCCGATCTGGAATCCGGAATCAGCGGCTTATTTACCTCCTGCGATCTCTCGTCAAAACGTATTCCAAATTTTGTTGCCAGAACCACTCTGTTTCTATAAGGCTTCAATGCTTCTCCGACCAGTTCTTCATTGTCGTGTGGCTGCTTTGCTGTTCCATAAACTTCCGCTGTATCGAAAAAGGTATAGCCTATATCCATCGCCTTTGCCAACAGGTTTCTCATTTCATTTTTATCGGCTGGCGCTCCGTATGCATGGCTCATTCCCATGCACCCCAAGCCCACTGCCGAAACAACCAGATCTTTTCCCAACTTTCTTTTACGCATTGTTTTCCCCTGAACCTCATTCCTTTATCCATTATTTGAAAAAATTTTTGTCAGCCATAAATCAAAATCTTCCATCCAGCCACCCATATTTCCGTATCCATGCGGCATTCCTTCCAGCACATGGACTTCTGTAGGAACACCGGCCTCAGTCAATGCTTCTATATTTTTTTCAAACTCTGAAACAAAGGGATCTCTTGTGCCATAGCAAAAAAAGTAGGCGGAAGATCGGAAACTGCTAATTTTTCCACATCATCGGTCGCAGCGCTGAGTCTGCCATAAAAGGAATAAATCATCCCGGCCGCGGCAGCGTCCGCCGAAACATCATCCAGAGCATCCGGCACATATCTTTTATCCAAAGTTCTGCCGTTTACCATTCCATCATAATTCAGCAATTCTTCTCCAGAAAGGATTCCGCCGGCAGAAAAGCCCATCACTGCAATATCCTTTTCATCAATACCATATTCTATTGCATGAGCACGCACAAAACGGACTGCTCTTGCCAGATCCAATGCCCCCTCCTCCTGCGTATAGGGACTGACTCTGTAATCTACCAGAAAACTCTGATAACCTAGTCTGCTCAAATCCTCTGCTGTGGGGCCTCCTTCATTTTCATTGCTGCGATATGCAAATGCACCACCGGAATTTACCAAAACCGCTCCCTTAATTTCTGTTCCTTCCGGAACCGGATAAAATGTCATATAGGGACGGAAATCTGGATCGTCCGCATAAAAACCGGTATTTTCTGTGTATTCTGTAATAGCCGGCATATTTCCTTCGTCCCAGAGATATATTCTTTGCTGTTGGATTGGTGTCGGAACTGCCGTAGAAGCAACAGTCATTTCATTCTGTTCCATTGTTTCCTGACTATTTTTCGCATTGATTCCCAGTTGACTGGCCCATTCTGTGACTGCTTCCCCACTGGCTGATACCTCATCTCTGGATAAAATCAATGCATTATCCCGCATAAGTGCCCCAGGCTGAATTTCTGAAATTGTTTCAATAGTTTGAGAAGCCCCGCTTCCTCCATGTGTAACAAATGGAATGATCATCTTTGCGCCAAAATCATATTCTTCCAAAAACGAATAAGCCGGCATTGGCATATCTCCCCACCAGTTTGGGGATCCCAGTAAAATAGTTTCATACTGTTCAAAATTTCCCACTTTGGAAGATAGCTTTGGTCTGGCATTTTCACTTTTTTCTTCTGAAGCCTGATCTACCAGCGGATCATGGCTCAAAGGATATTCTTCCTCCGTTTCAATACGGAATAAATCTCCTCCGATTGTCTGCTGAATCAACTTTGCGACATATTCTGTGTTTCCCGGCTTTTCACCATCACTCACTACAAGGCTGACTCCGGCCAGCACATCCGCGTTTTCTGTGTCTACATCTTCCGGCATGGAAAAATACGCAATCAATATTCTGGAGTCTTCGGATACATTCTGTTCTCCTTGTACTTCTTCGTTCTCTGTTATCGTTTCTGAAGAAGCCGTTTCCGATACAGTAGTTTTCTTCTCATCGTACTCTCCTGTCACTGTTCTTAAATGCCTTTTCCCAATTCTTCCGCCTCCGCACTGCTTGTTGCCACACCTGCATACTTCATTCCATAAAGCCCAGAAAAACGCTTCATTGTGTAGTCTCCGGCTTCCAGCATCCATTTTTCCGGTGCTGCTCCCTGAAACAGAAAATACAGTGTTCTTCCTGAAAGTTCTCCCTCCTGAACCAGACCATAAAATCGATCTAACACGTTGCGAACAGCACCGCAGATATTGTGCCAGTAGAGTGGAGAACCAATTACAATAATATCTGCCTGTTTCATCTTCTCGATTACATCATCTAACTGATCATCTGGATCCTTTTGTCCATAACTTCCAATTCTGTAATCTGTCAAATTCAGCGTTGTGTATTCTCGCCCTTTCAAAAGGACCTCTGCTAACGCCGCTGTATTTCCATTCTTATTTGGGCTTCCATTTACAAATAAAATACTCATTGGTAAAATCTCCTTTTTCTTTTAATCTAGCTGTTCATAAAACTCTTTTTCAACAGCCTCACACCATTCTGTCTGTGTATCACTGCCCAGAACTTCCTGAGCAATATGCTGAAACCAAGAATCCTTTGCAGTTCATCACCCAAAACTTATTTCTGGCTGTCTACGGGAGGCACCATCTCAACATAGCGTTTCAGAAGTTCCGGTGTACTTACATAATAGCGTTTCTCCTGATCCAGTTCTGCAATCTGCTCCATCTCATTATCCGTCAGAGAAAAATCAAATAATGCAAAATTATCTTTGATATGTTCCGGATTTTTAGAACCAGGAATCACAATATTTCCAGACTGAATATGCCAGCGAAGAATAATCTGTGCCGGACTCTTTCCATATTTTTCGCCCAGTTTCGCAAATACTGGCTCCTTCAGCAATTTTTCATCGCCATGCCCCAGCGGATACCATGCCTGAATCACGATTCCTTTCCGATTCAGAAATTCTTTCAGTTCTTTTTCCTGGTCGTAAGGGTGTACCTCCGTCTGTAAAATAACCGGTTTTGCCTCACAGGAATCAAGAATTTCCTGAATCTGCTCCGCATTAAAATTGGAAAGTCCGATTGCCCGTACCTTTCCCTCTTTATATGCTTTCTCCATCAAACGGTATCCTGCCATATAATTTCCCGCCGGCTGATGAATCAGAAGAAGATCAATATAGTCAGTTTCAAGACGTTCCAGCGTTTTCTCTACGGCATCCTCCTGCTCATAAAAAGACGGCCACAATTTTGTTTCCAGAAAAATATCTTCTCTTTCCACTCCTGATTTTTTCATGGCACGTCCCACCGCTTTTTCATTCAAATAGGCATTTGCCGTATCAATCAGACGGTATCCGTTTCCCAATGCACTTAATACGGCCTCTTCTGCCTCATCAGGTGTAAGAAGAAATGTACCAATTCCTGCCATCGGCATTTTTACTCCGTTGTTTAATGTAATCTGTTTCATAAAATCATTTCCTTTCCTAGTTTTCATTTGTCTGTTCTTCCCAAAATGCAGCCGCATGATCCAGCCAGCCTTCTGCCACCGTTCCTTCTCCCAATCCAAAGCCATGCCCAAGTCCATCAAATACTTCAATTTCTGCCGGCGTTCCCTGGCTTTGAATTGCCGAAATTCGCTGTTCCATAATTTGATAAGAAGCAATTCCATCGCTGGTTCCGACACAGACATAAGTAGGCGGCTCGTTTCCAAACACATCATACAGTCCTGTATACTGCATAATCACAGCACCGGGAGCCGGATATTCTTTCTCTCCAAATGCGGCAGTCCCATAGGAACCTAGCCACGCAGCCATTCTTGCTCCCGCAGAACCGCCCCATAAAGAATACCTTTTGATATCTACCTGAAGTTCTTCTGCGTGTTCATGAATAAATGCGATTGCTCTGGCAAGATCTTCGCAGGCTGTCTGGGCTTCTGGCCGATATATCAGCGCAAAAGCGTTATAGCCTTTTTTCGCCAGTTCCTGCATATGAGGAAAGCTGTCGTGCATAGCAGCTACATAAGCAAAGCCTCCGCCTGCGTTCACTATTGCAACCTTTTCTCCCGGAGTACCCCGAAAGAAAAATAAACCTGTATTTTCTTTCGCCGGATCTTCTTTCTTTTCTTCTTCTGTATAAATGTCATAAAAAATCTGTTCGCCGTCCTGAATCCTTTTCTTCATTTCGTTGACAATCGAAACACTTCTCTCTGGATTTACATGACTATACCAAACAAGAATATCGTCCAGATTTTCCAGCGTCAGTTCATCATCAATCGGTCGGTCTGCAGGAAAAATCAATCTGCCAAATCCACCAAATGCAGGATCTTTTATAATGTCCTGTACTTTGCTGTCCTCTGTAAATAATTCGTCCACAGCAGCCCCCTTCGTATATATTTCTGTTTCTTCAGACGAGTTTGTATTCTGAACTGTCCAAGCTGCCGCCGGTTTCTCAAAAGTACATCCTGTCATCAAAATTCCAAAACTGATTACTAGCATTACCGCAGCTTTTATTTTTAAGTCCAACGCTCTGCACCACCTCTCTCCGTTTATTTTCTACCCAAAGAATAACAAAATCGAGGCCTCCTAAGAAGTCTCGATTTGTTCATCAGTTTATACCTAAAGGTTATAATATTATTTTGTAATACTTCGTATTGCGTCTAAAAACTTTTGTACCTCTTCTGATGGCTGATGGGAGTGGAGCAGCCCATAAGGAATCTTATAATCCCATTCCACCGGAATGATCTTCAGCAATGGATGTACATTTGACCACCCTGAAAACGCCATCAAAATATCGTTACTGTTTTCACAGCGGTTAAAAATTTCCATATTGTAAAAGTCAAAATCAACGATATGGATCAAAGAATAATTTTCCTTAAGATCATCTCGCAGTTCATCTACATGGTGGCTCCATCCCCTGTGCATCAAAAGCAAATTTTCTCCCTCTAGATCCTGCAAAGTAAGAATTTTCTTTTCTGCAAGAGGATGCTCTAAAGATACCGCGCAGCAAATAGGTTCTTTCCGCAGTTCAATACCTGCACACTGACGTACCTCTAAAAGTGTTTCATCAAAAATCCCCGCTACAACGTCAATATTCTGTCCCAGATTTTTTAAAATTTCTCTTGCATTTTCCGGCGTATTTTCAAAAGGAACCAACTGGAATTTCATATTCGGATACTGTTTTCTGACTTTCGGCCAAAGTTCCATCAAAACTGATGACGGTGTGATAGGAGAAGTTCCGATCCGAATCACTTCTTCCGTTTTTACTGTACTTTTGGCTCTGGCCACAGAATCCTTACAATACTGAATAATATATTTTGCATCTTGATACATGGACTTTCCGGCATCCGTCAAAACAAGTCCCCTGTGTGTACGGTCAAACAACTTTACACCAAGACTTTCTTCCAGCAGATTGATCTGCTTAATAACAGCAGTCGGAGTAATGAATCTTTCCGAAGCAGCCTTATTAAAGCTTCCGGCATCTGCCACCCGTAAGAATGTTTCTAACTGGGGATTGTACACCATTTGTCACCAACTTTCCTATCCATATTTTGCAGTTAATTTTAATCGTGTGAATGGGAAAAATCAAGGTGAAATTGTCCTCCGTTTCCAACAGCCGTCCCACTATTCCGTACTTTGATTGTACCACATGGGGCGGCTGTCTGTATAGCGGCAAAAGTGTCAAACTGCTTCTTTACGTCCCGTCAAAATGACGGCTTTTTCCTGTGCGGCTTGTCATGCAACCTATTTGCAACTTATTTTTGCGTAATAGTTGGTAGAAGCAACCTGTTCTTTTTGCTAAAATATAGCCATAAGAAAGGAGCTGACGTATATGAAAATTTCAGCAATTACAGGCACTATCGCAATATTTTTTACAATCATCATGCTCGCAGTTTTTGTAACGCTGATTATTCTCATTATCCGAGCACTTTTGAAATATTTGAAATCAAAAGAAGTCCGAGAAGAGAAAAAGGTGATTAAAAGGTCATTGGGTGAGACTTTAAAATCTCATCGTACCCGGTGCAAAATGACGCAAGAGTTTGTCGCTGAAACGATTGGTGTTAACCGTCAAGCTGTGTCAAAATGGGAGAAAGGAGTTTCTGACCCCAGTACATCTAATTTACTGAGAATGTGAAACTTTTTCTGTAAAATTAACTACGATAAGGTCCTTCTATGATAAAATAAATATCATTAGGAGGGCCTTTTACTATGGCAAGACAAAAGAAA
>OBWG01000158.1_pt1 | contig 73106 bp, 60 predicted proteins | sample 1495221 | NCBI WGS metagenome assembly OBWG01 (sample SAMEA2580053, study PRJEB22360) | human gut metagenome | reverse complement strand
AACTGTATTCCCCCCGGGTTAATTAACCGGCAGGGCCTGCCCGCCGCAACCGGCTGGGGAGGCTCCTTCTCTGAATTCGCGGCCGCTCTTATGAAGCCGGTCGGCACACTGGACGGTATTCGCCGGCAGAAAGGAAGACTGACCACTGACCATAGTGATCTGGAGGCATTCAGGGACAAATGGCAGGAGGTCTATTTTAATCTGGGAATCAAGCTTAACCCGGGCGGCGGCACCTTTGATGATACCGGCCTTTACCGTGTGGGGGATATCGCGCTGAAACCTGATCCCGGGAGTTTTGCCAAACGTGAGTACGGGGTGGAACTTACCGGGGAGGATGTACGGCAACTTAAAGAGATGGTTGATGCCATACAAAATGAATATCCCGCCATGTATTTTGAGACCAAATTCGAGCGTCCGGTCTATTTGAATGAATTTGTAGCAGCGGTCGTGCCGGAGAATGTAAGTGAAGACGTTTCCAAAGCGGTCCGTGAAAGCGGGCTGCAAGTGTTTGTTTATAAACCCAAGGATGAATCCTCGAGAAACGAGGCTGTGAAACTGGCGTCGGAAATTAAAGGTGTACGGTTCCGGCTTGCGGGTGGGACGGGAGCCTTCACTCCTGCCTGTACAGCAAGCGGGCAGGTTTTCCTTTCCGATGAACGGATGGCGGAACTCTCCCGCCATGCCGTTTTCCTGGCCCGCAAACAGCACATCCCCGTGAACATCATCCATTCCATCGGCGAGGTGGATTCTCCCAAAGTACGTGCCCTTATTGCGGGCGGGAAGGATATAAGGGGCTGGTATGACATCCCTTCGGACCGTATCTGCCTGTACCTGCCCAAAGCGCGCGGCAAGGAGGATATCGAGCGTACCCTGCTGCACGAAGGAGTGGGGCATTACGGCTTGCGCAGACTGGCCGGGCGGAAGCATATGGACGCGTTCCTGGATGACATCTTCGCCGGATGCGGGGAAAAGGTGCGCGGGGAGATTATCCGGCTGGCCGGTACGGGAAAAATGGATATACGTACCGCTACGGAAGAATACCTGGCACAAATGGCTGAAAGCGGGACGGATGCCCGTGTATGGGACAAGATCCGCCTTGCCTTCAGGAACCTTCTGCGGAAGTTAGGTTTCAGCATCGAGGTTGATGACAGGGAGCTGAAGGGTCTGCTCGCGGCCAGCCGGGAAAACCTGAAGAGAACGGCGGCCACCCGCATACCGGAAAAGATACAGACCCCGAAAGGAGAACTTGAGCTTACCCCCGGATATACCGCCGGATCTCTCAGAAGTAAAGACGGAGTCCGGGATGTCACACCGTTCCTGAAGGAGATGAAGAGGGCCGGGCTGGAGCCGTCCTCCCTCAGTCCGGAGGAATGGAAATCTCTTTTCAGCGGTAAAGGAATAGCGCTTCCCGACGGCAGGATGCTTATGACCGTAAAGGAACCGGCCGGATATGGACTGAAGATAACCGCTCCGGCTCTCCGGAGTATCAAAACGGCAGAAATGGAAATATAAGATTTGGATTATGAATATGGATAAGAATGATTCTTTCGACGGGCCCCTGCAGGAGGGCAGACATACGACCCTGCGTTCCTTTTCCTGGGGAAACAGGGAGTTTACCATTTCCTCAGATAAAATCAGCCTGTATGTGGGGGGCATACCCTATGACACGAAGCCGATGCTGGATATTCTCCGCGGATCCGGAGTAGATCCCGGGAAACTCTCTCCCGCCAGGTGGATCTCTTTGCTCCGGGGGCAGCCTACACGCCTGCCGGGTTGTGAAAAGCCGTTCATGCTGTTCAAAGCCCCATCCGGATATACTCTCAGGTGCCTGGAAATAACCAGGGGCAGGAACAGGGCTTTCCAGACGGAAATGTAGTATGACACATATAAATACTTAAAGAGTAAATCGTATATCAATCAAATTAAAGTAATCAGATTATTGAAGTAAATCATTAAAGTAAATTGTTATGGAGAATCTTATTCCTTATATCAAGCTTATTATTCTGGCACTGGCCTGCCTGGTGACGGGAGTTTGCACCCTGAGCCGGAAATGGTATGTCAACCTGCCTGTCTTTCTTATATGCATAGCGGGCGAGACCTTCATGGCATACCTGTTCTTTCCCGCATACGCATTATGGCCGGCCTGCGGTTCGGTGGCCATATTCGCTTTCTCCACCGCATGGGAACATCTCAAGCCTTCAGGACGGAAAGAGAACAAGTCTCCGATCAGGTTGCCCGTCATTTCCGGGGTTCCATACCGCCATCTGGAATTCTATTACTATTATTCCAATTTCCTGGTCTATGGAGGGGTCGGTTCGGGAAAGACAAAGAGTATCGGCAAATGGCTGCTGGAGGAATATATCAGGCTGGGCTTCGCAGGGTTCATCTACGATTTTAAGGACGTGGACTACACGCAGACGGCCTATAACCTGACAAAGAAGTACGGTTACCCGCACAAGTTTTACTACGTGAGTTTCGACAAGCCGGAACGTTCATACCGGTTCAACCCGCTCAAGGTGGTAAAGGACCGTACCGAGCTGATGCAGCTCATGGAAGATGTCCTGCTCGCACTGCTTCCCAAGGGAGAAAAGCAGAATGAATGGGTGGCCGGGGGATTGGGCATCCTGCGCGGGGTGGCCTTCCGCTTTTGGGATGAATTTCCCGAGTATTGCACGCTGCCCCATATCATGGCCTTTATCATGACCGCCTCTACCAGGCAGCTGTCCATATTCCTGCAGCAGAACCTCGTTGCGGAAATGATGGCCGGTGCGTATCTCAAGGCCGAAGGTTCCGAGAAGACCCAGGCATCCTACCTTTCCACCCTGTGTAACAACCTGTCGACCATTTCACAGAACGAAGAGATAGCCTATATCCTTTCAGGGGATGATTTTGACTTCAACCTGATCGATCCGGAAGATCCGAAACTGTTCGCCATCAGCAACAATTTTTCCAAGAATTCGGTCTATGCCCCGGTGATAGGCATGCTTATGAGCATATCTACCCGCCAGTTCACCATGCAGAACAAAGTGCCTTTCGTCTATTTCCTGGATGAAATGACAACAGTCAATATCAAGAACTTTGAGACGCTGCCTTCGGTCCTGCGCGAATACAAGGTCGGCTTTGTGCTGCTTACACAGTCCGGCGCAAAACTGGAAGCCCTGTATGGTAAACTCGACCGGTCCTCCGTGGAAGCCAATTTCGGAATCCAGTTCTTCGGACGTACCAAGGATGTGGAAGCCCTGAAATATTATCCGCAGATGTTCGGTAAGGAGGAAAAGGAAAGAAAATCCCGGAGCACGGGAAAAAGCGGCAGCAGTTCGAACCGGAGCGTTACCATCTCTTCCCAGAAAGAGGATATCTACCAGGGAAGGGATTTTGCGGATCTCGAGCCGGGAGAGTTCATCGGATCCGCCACCCGTGCCAATGTCAGATACTTCAAGGTGATGCTCGGGGAGTTTAAAGAAAAGGATGAAAAACCACTGCCCGACGTCCGGGTCCTGGAACCGGGAGAAATATCCGGGAATTTTGCCAGGATCCTTGAGGAGGTACGCTCACTTTTCCCATGTGAATAGCAGGGACAGGCCGGGGCTACAGGTCCCTTCCGGAAAGAAGATCCGTCCCCAGCCTTTTAAGTTCCTGAATAATTGCCTTCCTGGGATTTACCACAAACCGGTAAATCCGGAAGGTGTTGGCATACAGACGTCTTTCTTCCTTCAGCTCCCCTTTGAGAACTTCCTGTTTGAGCTTTGAGACCGCCTCGTTCTTCAGTTCGTTTTTGGCCTGCCAGTTCTCGGAATACTTCCTCAGGCTTTCATCCCTGGAATAGTAATTAGGGAAATAGTCATATGACTGGTTGAAGCGTGAAGCGCACCGGGAGGACCATTGGGAACGGTCAAAACCTACCACGACCTGCCTGCCTTCAAGTATCTGCCGGTTTCCCCTGCTTTTTGACAGCGGGGAGAGTGATACGGTCTGCGTCCTGTCCATGCGGGAAACGATCACATGCACATGAAGCTGGAGCCCGGGCTTCTTATCTCCCGCCTTTACCCTGCCGGCCTTAACCTCCGGATCATCATTCTTATAGTGGCGTTCCGTTTCCACGCGGCCGTACCAGACCAGGTCATCCCCTGATTTTATTTTCTCACGGTAGAAGTTACGGGCATATTCATCCATACATTCGCGGGTGAATTTCTTCATCTGTGCCAGCACACTCTCCTGCTCCCCGGGAGTCAGTTCCGAGAACTCCCCGACCTTCCGTCCGGTCACCCTTTCTATCAGATGTCTCTGTTCGTCACCGCTGGGATTGATGGAAAGCATATAGAATTTGTCATCCTTGCTTTTCAGGGTCCTGTGGTTGTTGTCTATATGATTCTTGACAGTCAGGGGTATAACATAATCTTTTTGCTGTGAGAAAAAATTGTCATAATAGGGACGCTCGACCTGGGACTCCTTACTCAGGTAGTCTACCAGCCGGGTGCATTTTCCCTTGTTATCCGGTACCTGCGGAGTGTTTCCCGGCCTATGCGGTTTACAATACATATTCCTCGTTGATCTTCTTGATAAGCAGCTGCAGGGTGTTGACGGGGACTCTTACATCATCGCTGTATTTTATCCTTGGAAACTTCTCCGGATCAAGCTGGTATTTTACCAGTTCGGCCAACCGTTTGAGCTTGTCCTGGTATACGGCGGCACCCTCCATCCGGAGATCATCCGCCTGAAGCCTTTCCTTCAATTTCCGGTTTTCATCTTTCAGATCCCGGAGCTCGTTCATCAACCGGGCATAATCGGGTGACTCCTGCGGGGTGTTGTTTATGGCGGAGAGTTTCTCAAGTACGGGCTTGAGTATATCCCGTTCCTGGGACTTGATGATTCTGACAACGTCCTCAATTCTCTTTTCCACCAGTGCCGTCGGATTCCGGGATGCGTAGCGGGGATTGAACCCTGTGATTTCAAAAAAAGTAATCATTCTATCGATACAGACACTGACCGTGTCGCTTCCTTTAAAGGTGTCCAGACGGGCTTTCACTGTGGGGGTTAGCCTGACCGCCTTTATTGAATGTTCTTTCATATTGTATGCGTTTTAGTTATATATGTAAATAGCTGTCACAAAGATATTTGTTTCTATTTTTCCTTGCAAGTGTCACCTGTCGGAGAGAGGTGAAATATATATAACTTATTGAAAATTGGCAAAATAGCCGACATGCATACAAGGTTGCCAACAACTTAAGTTGTTGGTATTCAGTGGAAAAGGAGAAAAGGCGCATACAAATGTATGCGCCATGTGTAACATCGCATACATTTAAATTATTGTTTATCAGCGCTTTGCGTTGATTCAAGTTCCCGGATGCGGGAACTCCTCTTGCTCTTCCTTATCAGGAATTTACTAAGGGACCTCCGGCCCTTAGCCCGGGACGCTTCCGAGAGGCCCAGAACATCAGGCAGGGGCATGGCTGCCGGTGAACTTCCTCCCCTGAAAAGACATGACATCGCAAAAGGGTGGGAAGGCTGCAAGGGAGAGCGACGGGCCCCCCAAAAAAATCCTCCCCATGAAAGAAAAAACACCCTGTTTCCGGTGGGACGGATACAACTTTTAGCAGAAGCGAAAGTAAGCTAATATGCTGATAAAGAGCATGCTTGAATTTGCAAGAACGGAGAAAAATCATTACCTTTGTTATATAATAATAAAGGAGATAACAAGTTATGAATGAAACAATTAGACGCATTTTAGCCGAGAGTGGAACAAAAACCTCAAAAATCCGTAAGCTTCTTCTGATCGGACTTTCACACCGTGAAATTGCCGACCTCCTTACCCGTGGAAACCGTGGCTTCGTGTGGAACGTCTATAAGAGAATGAGGGACGAGGGTCTGCTTCCCGCTTCACAGACAGCGACTGTCTTAAGACCAGAACCCGACTATACTTTTAATCGTTGCTTCGGGGTTGAGATCGAAGCCTACAACTGCCCAAGACAGACCTTGACGGATGCGCTTCGGGAGGCTGGCATCCCTGTGGAAATTGGAAGCCGTAATGCCGAGACCAACAGCAACTGGAAACTGACCACGGACGGAAGTTTGGAGGGAAGCCATACTTTTGAGCTGGTCAGCCCGATCCTCTGCGGTGAGCAGGGTTTGGAGGTACTGGAGAGGGTATGCTGGGTGCTGGACGCATACAATGTAAAGATAAATAGCAGCTGTGGAGTCCATGTACATTTTAATGCAGGTGACTTTAATCTTACAACTTGGCAGAACTTAATCCTTTCCTACAAACATGCCGAAACTGAAATAGACAAGTTCATGCCTGCCTCACGCAGGGGAAACAGAAATACCTATTGCCGTTCTCTCAGAGGGTTCTCCGACGAAGATATCAGATCGGCGGAAAGTATCGAGTCACTACAAAGACTCTTCGGCAGCAGGTACATGAAAGTAAACCTTGAAGCTTATTCACGCCACAGGACAGTGGAGTTCAGACAGCACTCGGGAACGATCAATTTTACAAAAATAGAGAATTGGGTGAGATTCTTGGGAAGAATGATTATCTTTGCATCCACAGCTTCACTTCCGGCAGGAATCAGACTGGAAGATTTTCCTTTCTTGGGGGAAAAACAAAAATTATATTATAAATTAAGAACAAAAAAATTAATGGTATGAATAATATGAATAAAAAGATATATATGTTGCCGGGGGACGAGCGTATAACCGCCTCCGATGCTAAAGAGTTTGTACATGAACTTCGGACGGGCAGTTGGATGGATTCCAACTGTACCGACGAACAGTACATGTGCAATTTTGCCGAACGTTACGTGATTCAGGCCGGTGTGAGGATTGCCACTGATACACCGGAGAATTTCCTTGCCGATTTGATTCGGACAGGATACGCCAAAGAGATGTAACGCAGGCTATTTCCTTTATTATTACACCTCCCCGTTTTTCCTTTCAAGGGAAGACGGGGTTTTTCTTTTTTGTCTGAGCAGACTTTATATAATCCTTAAAACACCTGTTTATGTTTTTATTTCAACAGCATAAATACTTATAAAGTAAAAGCAAACTTCCAGTAAATTCTATTCTCTATATGCAAATAGCTATTATTTGCATGTTTCTATTACAAAATATAGATATATATTGATTATTTGCATATATTTGCGGAATAAATAACGGATAAAATGGTTTACGTATATCTTGTCTTTGAGAAGAAAGACTATTTCTTCGGCAGTATCACCGCCATTTATGACCACTTGAGCGCGGAACAGGTCGGAGCCGGCTACCATACGCTCCGGAACGTCCGATGGAAAGAGACGTCGGTGCATACCATGTCCAGGGCTATCATAAAAGTCGGAAGGCTTCTGCGTGCCGGTAGTGGCAGGAAGTGACCTTATATTGTGGATTCTCTAATTTGCAGGAATGGTGACTGCTTGAGGGAGGATAGGTATAATTTTCTGGTAATATTCAGCAGTAAATTTACGTGTTCCATTGTGGGTACATGTGTAAGGTATGTAAGGCTGTGCAAGTTGTCTTTTCCTATTACAATATTGCCTTCGAATTATATACCGGATTCCATCTCACGTTTCACAAGAAGCCACAGATCTCTTCCGGGTTTTGCAAAATGGTATCTGAAACGGGGGATATGCCATCAGGCAAAACGGAAACTAATCTTCAGATGGGTTTCTTTGCCGGATGTTTCCGCTTCTTACATGCAGATAAATGAAGTTATCAGGGTGGTAACGGAATGTTCGGAATATAAGAAGTGAATTAGAAACATACCTTATTCAGGGCGGGTGGGATTTCAGGTATCATTTTACCGGGCGGTTTTCCGCTTAATGGAGAGAGCTCAGGAAGAGGATGTCAAAAGCCAAAAAGGAACTGATTATAAAAAATAGCCTATACATGGAAGATAGACTATTTTTTATATTCGGGCTTACCACAAAGCAACTTTTCCTAAATTGCCAATTTCAAGTTTTGCGCTTATTCCCATAGCCTTGAAAACTCTGGAAATAGTAGAAAAAGTCAGGTTTTTCCCGTTCTCAATCCGGGAAATCTGTGCCCTTTGCACCCCAATCAGGTTGCCTAATTCCTCTTGGGTCAGGTTCTTTGATTGCCGGGCTTGTTTGATTGCTTCACCAATCAGAAACGAATGCAGGTCCGCTTCATATTTATCCCGCTTAGGAGTACCTTTTTCTCCTATATACTTATCCTCTATTTCTTCAAGGGTGTAAAACTTCATATCTTTCATATCATTTTTTTTTAGAGTTAAAATATGCTTTTCTTATTTCTTCGGCTTTTGCTATCTCTTTTGATGGAGTTTTTTGGGTTTTCTTGATAAACCCATGTGTAGCGATTACTAAAGTATCCATATCGCTCGTTTTGTCCCAAAATGCCAGCAGGCGATATTGAGTATTACTGTGTCTTGTTCTAAATTCCCAAATATCCGTATCATCCAATTTTTTAAAAAGTTTAGGATCTATGATATATGTCGATTTACGAATGTTATAAACAATCTTATCTCTGATTTTAGAACCTAATCCATTCAGGAAATCACTTGCTTCCGGTGACAATACCACATCAAATTTAGCTTTTGCTTCCATTACTTTCATTTTGATGCAAATATAAGTAAATAGTTCCATATAAGGAAACGTTTTAAAAAAAAATGAAATGAATCAATATAAAAAACAGCTTCTTGGAACGGGGCTTTTTATGTAGCATGTAAATTGTAACTTTGCCCGTGGAAAAACGGAAAGTCGTATGTCCCACTTTTACAGGGGTATGGTTTTTCTGCCCTGCGGGAATGTCTATCTTTGCCGGCTCAACAAAGAGACAGACACCGGAATGGAAACAAAGAGCCAAAATTTAAAAGACAAACTGTATATGTGGTACAAGGTAAGAGAACTTCAGTCGAAAGGACTGAACAAGACACAGATCGGAAAATATCTGGGCGTGGACCGGAGCACTGTGCGGAGATATCTGCGGACAAGCCGGGAAGAGTTTTTCAGAAAGCAGAACTCCCACCGGGAGTATGAACTCAAGTTGGGAAAGTACGAGGAGTATGTACGGGGTACACTGGAAGAATACCCGTACATATCGGCTGCCCGTATGCATGACTGGCTCAGGGAGTGTTACCCCGATTTTCCGCGGGTATGTGACAAGACCGTATTCAATTTTGTAGACAGGATACGCAGGAAGTACGGTATTGGGAAAAAATCCGAGGCCCGGATACGGCGTGATTATGAGAAGTTGCCTGAGACCCCCTACGGGGAATATGCCCAGGCGGATTTCGGGGAGAAGTGGATACCTGTGAAGAATGGCGGAAGCACGAAGGTTTACTTCTTCGCCATCGTACTGACGCGTTCCCGCTATAAGTTTATCCATTTCAGCCGTCGTCCTTTTGATACGGAGCTTGCGATTTATGCCCATGAACTGGCCTTTCAGTATTTCGGGGGCAGGCCTGAAAAGATTATCTATGACCAGGACAGGGTGCTTATAGCACGCGAGAACCTGGGAGATTTGATACTGACCGGGAAATTTCAGTCATTCATAAAAGAGCAGCATTTCCAGCCGGTATTTTGTCGCAGGTCAGACCCTGAGTCGAAGGGGAAAGTGGAGAATGTGGTGAAGTATGTGAAAGAGAATTTTCTGGTGGCCCGTGTTTTACAGGATATCCCCGGGCTGAATGAGGAAGCCCGGAAATGGCTTGAAAGGACGGGTAATGGAAAAGTGCACGGGACCACCCGCCTGGTCCCCTCTGAGGAGTTCGCTGTGGAGAAAGGATACCTGAAACCTTATTATGGTCTACCGCAGCCACCACAGGAGCAGATGAAGGAGTATCACGTGCGTAAGGACAACACGGTCCAGTATAGGGGGAATTATTACAGCCTGCCATGCGGCACTTACCGGAGCGGGCAGACGAGGGTCTGGTTGCAGGAAACTGAGGGGTATGTGGAACTGTACAGCAAGGAGACGGGAAAAATCGTCGCCAGACATCCCCTCTGTACCCGAAAAGGAAAAACGATTTATGACGAAAGACACAGAAGGCCCAAGAGTATTGGGGTACAGAAGCTGGCCGAACGTATCCTTGTTTATGTATCCGGAAACCGGGAGGTCGCCTTGTGGATGGAGAACCTCAAGAGAAAGAAAGAACGCTATTACAAGGATAATCTGGAAGTGGTTCTGCACATGATGCCGGGCTATGACAAGGATATCTTGATAGAGGCAGTGCACATATGTCTTGATAAGGGCATCTACAATGGCGATTCTGTTAAAAGCCTGTGTGAACACGTGCACAGGAGACGGAATAAAGAAACTGAAACAGACAGGACGGACAGTTGCCCGCCGCGACAAACCGGGCTGATACAGTCTTACAATGAAATCTTCCATGGCTATGATAAAACATAAAAAGGAGCTGGTTGAATATGCACGGCACCTGAAACTACCGAACTTGGCAGAACATGTGGGTGTGATACTTCATGAAGCACAGGAGAAGCAACTGACCTATTCGGAGTTCCTGGCGAATTGTCTTGCCAGGGAAATCCAGGGCAGAGAAAGGAAAAGCTACCTGACACGGTTGAAACTCTCCGGACTCCCCGCCAAATACGATCTGGACCTGTACGACTATGACAGGGCGGAAGGAATGGATAACAGGAGGCTGCGCGAACTGCGTGAGCTGGTATGGGTGAACCAGGCATACAATCTTCTCCTGGTAGGCCCTTCCGGAACCGGCAAGACCTTTATAGCCGCCGGACTCGTGTATGAAGCCGTAAAAGCGGGATACGAAGCATATCTGATGACACTGGAGGAGCTGCTCACATGCCTGAAAACGAAAGAGGTCTCCGCACATGCGATGAAAACATACAAGCGGATCATGAAGGCCCGGCTGCTGGCCATAGACGATGCCACACTGTTCCCTTTGAAAAGAGAAGAAGCCGTGTTGCTGTTCAAACTGGTCAATGACTTCCAGGAAAGGACATCACTCATCATCACGGCAAACAAGGCACTCACCCGTTGGCTGGAAACATTGGAGGATGAAGCGGTCACAGCCGCCTTGCTTGACAGGCTGCTCTACTGCTGCGAGATTATCAGGCTCGGAGGAACAAGCTATCGCATGCAAAACAGGAAAACAATTTTTAGCAACCAAAACACGGATATAGGCACGTAAAAAGAGTTAAGGAAAGTGAAGCATCTTCGATGCTGGAGTGGGATATACTAAATTACCTAAAAAAGTGGCGCACAAATTTGCGCGCCACATTGTATATAGAGCAAATTGTTAAGTGAAGATTTCTTATTCATATCATATTGAGTTTGGTGGCTTATTCATTTTACTTCAGTATTATTTCAGCATCTTGTTCTGATAGCTTTTCGTATTGTACTAAAATACTGTGAATTAAACCTTAGCTTATTATATTAATTGTTCTTTTCATAAGGTATTATGTCGGTTGTGTGATGCTAATTTATTGATAACTAGAATTTTATGATTTGCTTACTCTCCTTTCAATCTCTATTATAGAATAGAGATGCAGTAAAAAACAATATTTAAGCTTGAAACAAATAAACATTATCAATTTTATTCATTAAAAAAATCACAGAATGAAAGTTAAAAAAATCTTATTATCAATGTGTGCGATAGCGGCATTGGCAAGTTGTTCGCAGAATGATGACGTGGCTGTTCCTACGGACAGTGCCCCGCCGGCTAAAGTGACCATCCGTTTTGCAGGAAGCGAAGGCATGACAAGAGCTATCGGAAGTGACGATGCAGTGGTTAATAACCTGACTGCGTTTTTCTTTAACACGGCAGGTGCACTTATCAAGACCCCGATGCCTGTGGCTGGGAACGACTTAAAGCCTAAAATAACGCTTGCCACCACTACGGATGCCTCTCAGGTGGTTTTGGTTGCCAATGTACCGGCCGGTACTAAATTCGACGCTGTAACTAGTCTTTCTAAGTTGAAAGAATTTGTGGTTTCTTCTCTGGGTACGGAGGCGAGTGGCAATTTTCCGATCAACCAGACAAAAACTAACCTGACGATGAGCGGTTGGGGAGCTATTAATATGAATGCTGATGATAATACAGGCACTGCCAACGTAAAATTGCATTTTATGGCTGCAAAGATCGAAACGCTGAAAGTTACTATCGGTGGCAAGAACGTAGGGCACTATGCAGACACTGAAGATGGAGTTACAGATGACAAATGGTTTACTATCAAACAGGCTTACCTGATGATGGCACAGACCAATTCTGTTCTTTTACCCGCTACCGACCTTGGTGCATGGACAGGTGCATTCACTCCTGCAACCTTCGCTTATGCCGGCGGTTTGGCATGGGGCACGAGGCCATGGGAGAATCCTCCTGTAAACCCTGATCCTGTCAAGGCAACCGATTATTTGCAAACCACTATCCCTGCCGGTGCTACAAGCAATGTCATAGATAATATTCTTGTATCCGCCCCTTGGTATGTGTTTGAAAATGCTTCTCCAAATGCAACCGGAGTAGTCCTTGAAGTTGTATGTAATGTCAGAAAAGATAATAATACTCTGGAGAAAGAATCCAGATACTTTACAATGTATTTTGGAGAGAAGAAAACCGGAGACTCAGGGAATCAGCCTATTCTCAACGCAGGACAGAGGTATTCTATCAACATAGCCCTGAATGGCAGTTTCGATCCGGGAGACGGAACCGGTGGTGGTGGTACGACAGATCCGACCAAGCCCAGTGTAGATGCCAATGTTGAAATAACCGTAGCTCCTGCCGAATGGACAGCTGTTGCTGTAATCAATAAAGAATTCAACTAACTTCATCATTTCAGAGAATCTTTTCCTCTAAACGGGAAAGATAAATTTTAGAAAACGGAGGGTGTCCGTTTGCCGGTTCGCTTGCGACGGTCCCCCCTTTTTTTAATCAAAGATCCAAAATAAGAAAGAATATCCATTATGACAGGTGACTACAAATTCCGGTTTATGCCGGGGATATTATCCTTGATATTCACAGCAGTGCTGTTATCCGGGTGCATAGCCGAGAATACCGATGATTGTTTCAAGGGAGTTTCCCTTCAGGTGAAGCTGCCTGCCGATGTCTCCGGAGAAACAATGAAGGATATAAACCTCTACGTGTTCGATGATAAAGACCTGTTGTTAGACATCCTGCCTATAAGTCGCTCGGAATCTGTTGTATTAGATTATCCGGGTATTCCCGTACTTCATTGTATCACTTGGTGTAATACCGGGGATGGTGCTGTGTCCGCCAGTTCACTGAAAAAAGGCGATCCGCTCTCTGCCGGTTTCATCTCTTTGAAACCTTCTGCTGCTACAAGAGCACAGATGAGTCTCTTCAACCCTCCTGCGGATTTGTTTTACGGAGAACTTATTTTAGAAAATACTTCGACGTCTAATCATATGGAAGAGCAGGAACTGTCTGTCTCCCGGATGGTTGCGTCAATGAATATAACAATCCGCGGATTGGAGCTTTTGGGAGAAAGCAACCGGGGTGTTTACTCGTTCGTTGTGCATGAAACCGCCAGCCGTCTGGATTTTGAAGGCCGTTATGGAGGCGATCCCGCTTCCTATGCATTCACTCCCTCTTTCGAGGTGGGAAAAGATTGTACGATGCCTACCTTTAACCTATTTCCTGTTATGGGGAGCGGCGGTATAATCATTGATATCTACCATGACGGTAAGTTATTGAGAAGCGTAAGTACGGATAGCGGTAATCGCCCTCTTGTTCCCGTAGTGGGTAAAACCCTGAACGTGCTGTTGAACTTCAAGCTCGATGTCGATGTGCAGGTAGAGATAACCGGTTGGGGAGAGAAATATATCTGGAAAGAGTATAACTGATTTCCATAGAGAGTATAGAACTATAGAATGAAGATAAAATTAGAGAATATGACGAATAACCCTATATCGAAGTTACTTCGGTTGGTAATGCTCCTTGCGGTGGTGCTGTTATTGTCTTCCTGCCGTCAGGACGATGATTCATATAGTAGTCACCCGGGCCCCACCACCCTTGTAAGTCTGTCTGTGTCCGCTTCCAACAGTGGTGCGGTAGCGGCTTCCGATGATCCGGCTTCATCCATCAGAGACCTTTGTATTCTCCAATTTAATGTAAACGGCACAGGTTTCGGCAATTTGCGTCATGTGGCCAAGGGCTCACCGGCAAGTGCGGGGACTTTCAATGCTACATTGTTGCAGAGTGTAAATCCGGATGACAAGTATAAACTTGTGTTGCTTGCCAACCTGCCCGATTACGGTTTCCTGAACAGTCTGTCGGGGAAATCTTATGACCAGGTGCAAAAGACATTGCTGAGCGAAGAGCTTAGCGGGACGAACAATATTCCGTCTTTCGATGGATCCCGTCCCTTCCCGATGTTCGGAGTAGCCAATTCCGGAAATTCCATAGAGATCACTGAAAACATGAGTCTGTCCGATGTGTCCCTGATACGCGGAGTGGCACGTGTGGATATCGGCATTGGTATAAAAAATGCAGATGATACATGGAATAAAAACGGGGTGAAATTTAACATGACCCAGATTCAGATCTGGAAAGCGGGCAAGCAATATGCGTACATGCCTTCTGAAAATAATTTTTCCTCCACAGGACGAGTGGATGGAGTGACTATAACAGGTCCTTCTCCCGTGGGGACTACGGAAACGAAGGTTTATGACATTACACATATTACAAACAATACTTATTGTTCTGGAAAGATCTATCTTCCTGAAGCCGATTTGAACTGGGGAGATGTATATGATGCTAACCACACAGATCGCCTGGCAGTTATTGTAGGGGGTAAATATAACGGTTCGCAAACAGAAACATTTTACCGCGTGGATTTCAAAAATGATGTTTCGGGTGAAAAAATGGACATATTGCGTAACCATGTTTATCGGTTTACCGTAACGAAGGTAACGGATGACGGTTATGATACAGCCGAACTGGCCTATAAAAGTATACCGAAAGATATAAGCTTTACTGCCGAGCTTACTCCATGGACATTCCCTCCTGCGGTTTCCGTGCCTTCCATAATCGGCTACCGTATGGGGTACCAAAACACGAATGGTGGCATGTTGTTGTGGAATACGGCAACCGGACTTACTATTCCTAAAAAGAGAGATACCTGGAAGGGGACTAAAATGAACTTTAACTATAACGGATTTTATGACGAAACAAATAACGCTTATGCTATAACCTATCCGATAGAACCTCGAAACGGATCGCTATATCACACCATAGAGGTGGCTTTTGATTATGAGGGAGTATACCCCTCCCTTATGGTATCGGCCGATGATGTCACTGACGTGACGGGTGGAGATACCAATCCGTGGAAAACGGGTAAAACCCTTACGGCTTTTGACATTTGCCGCAACTATGAAGGAGACGGATTTGGCGACTGGAGGCTTCCGCGGCTTTCCGAGCTGGCTTTGCTCTATTTAAACAGAGGGAGCCTGGAGGCAATGAGAGGGTTTGCTCCACTAAGCGGAACTTACTGGAGCGGTTCGGAATATCTGGTAAGTGATTCGAAGGTAGATAAAAGACACTCCGAACAGGCTTGGGGAATCAACTTTGATGCTACGAATCCGGGCAATGCGGCACCCTATGACAAAACAACGAAAAAATTTAAAATCCGGTGTGTACGACAAACGCAGTAAATGAAAAAATATCATATACAATAAATATGGATACTCAAAAGAAACATAATTTATCCGGGACAATCATCCTTGTATCGTGCTTTTTATTACTGGCAGGAGCCTGTGATAATAGTGACCGGATCGAGACAGAGACTCAGGCAAACGGTGTGCTCCTGAATTTCAATGCGTCGACGATTGATGCAACCACTACTGAAACAAGAAGTTTTGTTCCCATTGAAGGTTTTGCCAAAAACGAATATATTTTTGGCATGTCTGTCACCAAAGATAATGCATCACGGGGTGAGATTTTTGAAGGATCCCGTAATCTGAAAGCAACCATGAGTAGACCTTCGGGCGATGCGCCTTGGAACTGGGAATTCAGCAATAACGCTAATGGTACAGTGGTAACTCCCCGGGGACCGGAAGGAAAGCCGCTAAGGGTAATCGCTTATTATCCTGCCATTGCCGGAACCGAGAACTTCACTGATGGAATTCCGTTTGATTTTACACAGACCAGTAACCCCCAACAGAAGGAAATACTCTACAATACCAACACTTCATATACGATACCTTCATCCGGTGGCTCAGACAAGGTGACTATTCCTCTGAAGTTTCAGCATGCCTACTCCTGGATAAGTATCAAGGTAACGAAATCTGTTGATAAAGGAAGTCACAAGCTGAGCGGCGTATCCATAGACAACCTATCGGGAGGATGGATTAAAAACAAAGGAAAGATCAATCCGGCAACGGGTATGGCAATGCAGGGAGCTATTCAGGGACCGATAGGAGAAGTGAGGACTGCAGAGGTACTGGATCCCTCCGGAGATACAGCAACTCCTATAATATACGACTTTCTGGTTCCTGCATTTATGGATAAAAATGTTAAAGACGACGACCTTGTTTTCACATTGATAATTGACGGAAAGAAAGAAATCTTTTCTCTCGGAAGAGAGCACCTGAACAATGACGGAGACACATATGGTTTCAAGCAGGGTTATGCCAATACTTATAACGTTGAATTCAATAATTCGTCTCTGAATATGCGGCTTTTAAACTGGACATCAACACGTATTGATGGAGATTTTGGTCAAAATGTAACTAATCCTACAAATTATCAAGAGATGAGTTTCTACTATGCCGAGGATAATGGTGGTTGGACGAGGGCTAATGGCAAAGTATTTCCTCCAAAATACAAAGACTTGCCAGCTGGTGACCGTCGGTATTATAATTACCTTACTACTGTGAAGTATGGTGGCAACGGAGAATATGTGCCGGCCAAACCGGTGACGGATCCGCCTCCTCCCAAAGGTATAATCATAGAGGATGATGCTAATGTTGCTACCCAGGAACCGGCTTGCAGGCTATTTCAGATGACTACAAAAGATGTTTCCATTGAACCGGTGCCGTGGGAAGATGAAATGGGACAGTTGGTTGCAAAAGAACTTTGCAGGAAATATAACGGGGGGGCTTTAAAGACTGGAGGCTTCCAAGGGCATCCGAGCTCAGGGCACTATTGGTATATGCAATATATGGTGCCGGTACTAAACAATTTATAAATTTGAAACTAACGAATGATGTAAACCGGGAGAAACTTTACTGGACAGGAACCGAAGAAAGTGAGGACAAAGCTTGGGCTATGCTCTATTATGATGATAACACTCTTGTTGGTAGAGGCCCTAACATATCCGCTCAAGACAAAAGCACAAGACTCTCTGTACGTTGTATCCGGCAACTTCAATAACGACATCATATAATTTCATGAATGAATAATATTCTTATGATTAGAAAATTAATATTCTCAATATGCATGATATGCCCGTTGTTGGCGGGGTGTACGGATGACGACATGATGCCTTCATCCCAAACGCCTGTATCCTCGGAGACCGTTCCCGTCAGGTTGAATTTCAGCACCGAGGCTTTTAATACCCCCTTTCAGGGCGACACGCGTTCGGGAGAAGAAAGTACCGTTTTGTCCGTTTCCAATCAGGATATGAACATCGAATTGGTGAAAACACCCGTTACAAGAGATGCTGTCGCAGCCATTGATAAAGAAAACGCCGTCTATAACTATACCGTATTACAGTTCGCCGGAATAACGGAAACTGCCACTTTACTCGGTAAAGCTACCTATCCTTGTAAGGATGGGGTAATCACAACAGCGGATGTAGAGCTTCAGGCAACTACAACAGGGCCCGGCGGGACTGTCGTTAAACATCGGTTCGTGGTTATAGCGAACGTTGATGGGACAGATTTTAATACTTTGCAGGAAAATACTTCCACATATTCGGATTTGCAGAATATGCATATTTCGCAAGCAGGAAACCAAGACTTCCCTTTGCATAAAGTTACAGTAAACGGAGTGAAGAAAGATGCAATAATCATGTGTGGTTCGGTTGATGCCACCATAAATGTCGGTGAAGCCAAACAGCTATCCATAGCTCTGAAACGGACAGTAGCGAAGGTCACCTTTAATATTAAGACAGATAATCCGGCGTTTGGTAAATTGGAGAATTGGGACCTGATATTAACAAGTATTCCCAATAAAAGTTACTTTAATACATTGGGGCGATTCGCCGTTTTCCCCGCTGTAGACCGCCTGAGTCAGTTTTCGGCTTATTGGTTCAAGCCACTTACCGTCCCAAAAGGCGAGGCTCTTCCTCTGAATGGGAAGTTTTCCTATCTCCCTGTCAATCTCCAGCGGTCGGTAACAACCTCCACTTCGGGCACCCGGCGTGATAACGCGCCAATCGGAGGTACTTATCTTCAAATTTTGGGTAGAGAAATGTCTCCTGAGGGAGTGGGCTCAGGTTCTGTAGTAAAAGATTTCGTTCTTTATCAGCTTTATCTGGGAAAGAACCTGACTACTGATTTCAGTGTGTACCCCAATTATAACCTGACCTACAATATCACCCTGAAGGGAAGGTCGGACGACGACACCAATGTCATAAGGTTTATTCCCGGCTATTTCTCCGGAGAGCTTAAAGCGTATGATGCAAATGACAACGCCTTGGCTTCAAAAACCAATCCGTCTGCTGTTAAATGGGAATATTCCAAAAGGCTGGAGGCTTTCTTTCAGGATAGCAAGTATACGGGACAACAGGCGGGGGGTGAGGACAACGGCAGACAGGATGTGAGATGGCAGGCTATAGGTTCGTATAATAATCGTGGAGCCACCTCCCCGACAGACGGTCATGGCAATACCCGAAAACTGGAGGCAGATGATAGTTTTTATCTGCATTATCCGGCGGCGCAGGCCTGTTATGGAGGATTGAATGGTCTGGTTAATGGGGGTGAAACATCATTTTCATGGTATCTTCCTTCCGTCTCGGAACTGATCGGAACATGGATTTCTTCTGCAAGTACGGCAAGTCAGTTGAGTGCCAGCTACTGGTCATCTACTGCCCTTGCTACTCCTAATGCTTTTATCATCACGAATAAAGGAGAAGTGAAAACCGCACCTGTCAATAGTGATAATGATCGTCACTATGTACGGGGCTTTCGGGATCCGGATGCAGTTAACACCATTCATTAAAATATAACCCATTGAAAAGTGAAAATTATGAGTTTTAAATATTATATCCTCCTGCCGATTGTTTGGGTATGCCTCTGTTTCCCTTCAGATGCTTTCGGGCAGTATATCAAAAAAGAGACTGTCAACAGCCAGGTTTATGCCGTGATTTATGCGGAAGGATTGGCAGGGTCCGCCCAATGGATCTCCGGGTTCAAAATGATGAAAAACGACGCAACCATCCGTCACCAGGTATCCCGTGGAAATGGTGGGAATCCGATTGTCAATGACAGGATTCCGATGCGTTTCATTATAGCTCCTACCGATGTAGCTAATGTCACCTGGATGCAGGCAGAAGGTGCAGGCGATGGAAATGGAAATCTGAATGCAGATTTTAGATCAACTGCTGCCACGGGCTGCCGTAGTTACAAAATAGCCGGTGACCCAAACCGTAAATGGCGTGTTCCTACCCAGCGCGAGCTGCAATTGATGTGGCTGTTTCGTGAGCCTGTGGGAATTATCTATCCGGCAGCACAGATGGAAAATGTATCGTCAAAAATATATTGGGCTGCCACAGAGGAAGATGCTGCCAATGCATGGTATTTCGATTTCAAACAGGGGGTGCCTCAGTGTTCCTGGCAGCTTAAAACTACTTCAAGCAATGTGAGATGCGTAAGTGATTATTAACCAATAATAAAATGTAATATGGAAATTCCGGTATTAGCAAAAACGATGGAACTTGACAATCTGTATCACATCTATCTTTTTTATGTTGATGATAGGTGGTGTGCATTTGGCTGTTCTGCGTATTACTTGAGTATCATGTATCCTGAGTTGGATGACTTTGCCGAGGCATTTTTTACGACTGATGGAGACTGTCTGCCTTTCCTTCCCGTTACCGAACCCTGTTTGTTAAACCTCTCAGATTATTACAATACCCTGGTCTCGGATACCCATATACAGGTTAGCGTTCCACCTACGGTCTATAGCTATCGAAATGGCTATGACAAATGGTGCACTAAACTATTTGTTGACAAAAATAAACTTCATATATTGAAACATCAATGAGACGAATCATACGATATTGTTTATTATTCTTTTTTCTATTGTTTGCAGGTAGTCTTACGAGTAATCTGCAGGCACAGTTTTATTCAGTACAGACCAATACGCTTAAATTGGCTACCACTACTTTTAATGCCGAGGGCAGTATGCTTTTGAGTACCCATTGGACGTTGAATCTTGGTTTTTCTTATAATCCGTGGAACTTCAGCGATACACGTAAGATAAAACACTTTCTGATAGAACCCGGTGCACGGTACTGGTTCTGGCAAACCTATGCAGGTAGTTTTATCAGTATGTATGCCATGGGGGCCCGTTACAATGTGGCTTGGGATGGTCTGTTGGGTGGTGACTACCGTTATCAGGGATGGGGGTATGGTGCCGGAATGACTTACGGACGTTCCTGGTTGCTGAGTAAACGCTGGAATATGGAAGTGGAGGCAGGATTGGGATTGCTTGTGGCTCCGTACACAAAATACCGTTGCGAACATTGTGGAGATAAGGTAAAATCGGGAACTTACTTTTTACCGACTCCTAAATTGGCATTTAATCTTGTTTATTTATTCTGAGGTTGATTTTTTATTCGACCCACGAGTGTATGAAGAATACTAAAAGTTTCTATATTATATTTCTGATAATGGTTATTACTGCATGTACGCCATTCGGTCTTCTCCATAAAGAGCAGCCCAGGGTGACACTGGCATTGCCGGCCAGGCAGGAAACGGGGCCGATGAATGTGGTAAAGCGTGATTCTGTTAGCTTGCCTCCGGTTTCAAATTTTACATTTGTCAATTCTAAAGGAGATTCTATTCCTGTGGGTATGTCTGTAGAATGGGATAGTATCCATAAAGAGAACCTGACTACGCTGGCTCTGGATGAGGTTGTGGTGTCGGCCCGTTCTACCCGTAACACGGCGGAGCGCAACGGGATGGTTAACATAGAATTTGTAGTAACGGTGCCGCAAGCCCTGCAGAAGGATAACTGGATGCTTAATATCCGCCCGGTATTAATGCGGGGGGATACGCCCGATTCATTAAAAGAATTGCGTTTCACGGGCCAACGTTTTCGGGAGGCACAAGAGCGGGATTATCGGCATTATGACCGTTTTGTCGAAAAAATCATCCCGGATTCTGTCAATTTTTACCGGACTTATGTAAACTATCACTCTTTCGAGCGCTATCTGGAGCGTTTGAAGTGGTATAAACGCGGGTTAGAGAAACGTTGGGCAATACAGGATGCCAGGAAACGTCGTCCGGACCCTTTGCTGTTGCGTTTTGATATGTTCAACCGTCAGGTAGGCAGGCGGGACAGCCTGATGAAAAGTCGTATGTTGGATAACTCTCAACGAATGATTACCCGGCAGTGGTGGCGATACGGTCGTGCATGGGAGCGGATGAATGACACCTTACAGTTTCAAAGTAGGCATCTGCTGGAACGTTTCCGTTTCTTCAACAATAAATGGGCCGATAATGCCGCTTTCCAATCCGATGGACTGATAGCCCGCAAGAATTATTTTCGCGACAAAGCACTGAGTACCCCTATGTGGCAGGCAAAGCGCGCACTCTATAAAGCGGACCCGGATGCTGCGATACGAATATATGCTTCTCGCTTTGGCTATTTTAATGATAAAATGGAACGGCTGGATGCTACCCTTTACCGATATTATCGTACCAAAGGCGCGCGTGCTGAAAGTAGAGAAGGAGTAAGATTTCTGCGAGCTTTTATGGTGGGACGTGATACTACTTCGTCGTACCTGAACCGCAACCAATTAACGGAGAAATATATTCGTCGCTACGAGAAGGTGAAAAATTTCTTCCCGATGTTTCATTTCCGTCGTCCGGATCCGGATACGTTATCTCCTTTGTGGGAGACGAGGACACGGATAGATACAATGCAGACACGGCATACATTGCTGTCGAAGTTTTCAAAAGAAGATATATACGAATATTATGTCCGGCAGCAACAAGGGGTATCTGATAGGGGAATGATAGGACCTTTTCGTGGTCTTCTGCCTCTATATACCTATCATCGTGATTTGCCCGATTCTATAGTATTGCGTGTCCCGGGACGTAAAACATGGCGGGATTTTGAACTCAGCCGGTTTGATTCAGCTACTACGGTCAATCGTTATATCGGTCGTTACGAGTTTCTGCGGTCAACTTATCCGCAATACCATTTGATACGTAAATTGTATAACATACATCCGCCTGCTCTGCGGCATGCGGCCCGGCAGGCGAGCTATGAAGAGCGACTGGCACGTATCAATTCTCTTGATTCGACCAGTCTGATAAAGATGTTCTATAATACACAGAAAATTGCCCGTAATGAGGCGCGTAAGGCGATGAAAGATACAAAATACCGTGATATCGTTCGTTTTCCGTTCAATCCTGAAGCGCAGCTCGATACGGTGATTTATGCTACTGATCAGGTACATTTCCTCTACTCGCAGAAAGTACCGGCAGATGAAAATTCGGCACGTATGAAGGTATATGTAGTTGGTGATGTGCTGAATAGTAATGGAAGCAGGTTTTCCCTTCCGTACTCGGATACGCTGACTTATCTGGTGAGTTCGATGACTAAGTTTGTTGACAGGACGCCACGCTTTGTTCGAAAAATAGTTACACGTGATGCGGAAGCAAATGCTAGTGTAAACTTTTATTTTCCAAAAAACAGTTTTCGTATGGATGAAACTATTGACATAAACCGGCAGGGAGTGAAGCAGGTACATAACCTTACTCTGGCATTAATGACCGATCCGGTATATATCATAGACAGTCTGACACTTTTGGCTACCTCGTCACCCGAAGGTAACTGGCACGTTAATGGAGAAATAGCCCGAAAACGTGCGGAATCAATCCGTAATATCTTGGTGGAGGACTTCAAACAGCTTTATGATTCATTGGCTATCGGTGCTGCTATCGAGATGGATGAGGCGGGCAACATCATCCGGCAGGAGATGAAGGACGGGATTCCGAACTTGCCGGAGTTGATAAAGATACGTACCGTACCTGAGGGGTGGGAGAAACTGCGCCGTCTGATTGTAAATGATAAAAATTTTCAAGGCAATAAAGGTGCAATCTTGAGAATTATTGATCGTGAACAGGAGCCCGATCGGCGCGAATGGCTGATTAAAAGTCAGTATAAGACAGAATATGCCTATATGCTTGACAAACTCTATCCGGCAGTACGTAGGGTGGATTTCCTTTTCAGTCTCTCCCGTCGGGGTATGCGGCAGGACACACTCTATACCAATGAACCGGATACAATGTATGCCCGAGCTGTGGATTATCTGGAGAAACGTAAATATGAGCAAGCTTTGGAAATTCTGCGTCCGTACGAGGATGTAAATACTGCAATTGCCTATATGTCTTTGGGATATGATAAGGCTGCCTTACGAATACTTGAACAATCGTCGCAGACTGCCGAAACCCAATATATGCAGGCTATTCTGAATGCTCGTCTGGGTAATGAGCAGCGGGCTGTATCGTTGTTGCTCAGTGCGGCGGAAGTGGATGACCGGATAAGATTCCGGGCCAATCTAGATCCGGAATTATCTCTATTAGTGAAGAAATATGGCTTGTTTAAAGAGGATGATTTGTGGTAATTTTGAGCGGGAGATATTGGGGAACTGTGTAGATGTCTTTACAAAAGAACAGGAATATAACAGATATAGTAAGTGGTCAATTAATTTTCTTTGATTTGCTTTTGTATAAAAACTGTCTATTCACGTTTTGAAACGAGCTTAGTTTATGTTTTTAGTTAGAATACTTTTTGGTTCGGTAGAATAGGAAAGTGTCATTGTATTTTTATCTCATGAAGATAAATAAGATTGTTTGTTTTATTCAGATGTGCTCGCTTCTAGAGAGAAGGAGCACATTTTGTTAAAATAATATTCGCTGTATGATTTGTGATTAAAAATACCTTTGTCGGAAGCGACGGATGCATTATCGGGATTTATAAGCTATTCTCGATTTTGATATAACCTCAGTAACTTGATAAGATTCTTTTTATACTAAGTTTATTGTCGGATTGTGTATTGTCAATCCGCCATCTACTACTATGGTCTGTCCGGTAATGTAACGTGCATCTTCGGAGGCTAAAAAAGCGATGGTCGCGGCAACATCTTGCGGTTCACCTAAATAGGGTGTCGCACATTGCCCGAGAAATATTTTGCGTACCTCTTCATTAAGATTATTCAGTGCGGCCGGGGTCAGGATCAATCCCGGTGCTACTGCATTGCAACGGATGTTTTTCTTTCCCGTTTGGGTGGCAATGTATTTGGTCAGATTGATGACTCCTGCTTTGCTGGCTCCATAAAGAGTACCATTCGAATCGGCCGTGATTCCACTTATTGAGGCTACGTTCACAATATTTCCACCACCTTGTGCGCTCATAATGGGGATAACCAGTTGGGACAAATACATGGTACAAGATAAATTCAGATGGAAGGCTTCGTCAAAATAATCCATATCCAAAGTTTCGATGTTTGTGTCCCGTCTGGGGTTTGTACCTCCTACATTGTTTACCAGTACATCGATCTGCCCGTATTCCTTCATTGTAAAGGTGATTAGTTCTTTGCAGCTTTTCAATTCTGTAGCAGAAAAATAAACCGGACGTACATCTGCTCCCGAATTACTCAGCTCGGCAGCAAATTGGTCTGCTTTTTCTCTTGAATAGTCAGCAATAACTACTTTGCCGCCTTCAGATACAATGCGGCGTGTGGTTGATGCGCCGATTCCACCGGCAGCTCCCGTGATAATGATTATCTTATTTTCAAATCTGTTCATAATAGGATGGTTTTGAGGATTGATACTTACATAAACAGTCTGTTTCAGAATTTGTTATTCGAATAAACCCTCTTTAGCACCATTTCCCTGACTTTTGCATCTGTATATCTTTTGTTCCGCCAAATCTTTATAAATCCGTTAAATGTTAACGAAAGAAAGCCTTAATGTTAATAGGACGGTCGTTCTATTAAACCATGTTATAAGATAGTCTGTTTCGCTTGGTAAATTTGCAAAGTTGATAAAAGTCCGTATCTTTGCAATGTGTTTTTCATAGTATTAGATTTAAGGTTAACAAAAGATTGGCTGTCTGGGATAGATAGCCTTTTTTTATGCCCATATATGAAGAGACTATAAATACAGTGTTGACTTCATTGTTCTACTTTTAGAAGTAACAGATTGCATATCTCTGCAATGGCTGAAATCTGATTATTAATCGTGCTTTTATAGATTTATACGTACTTCTTTACTCGATGCTTTTGGATGATGTTTTATATTCGGTGAGTTGGGAGGATATGATAAATAGTTTGGGATAGATTAGCCTTCTTTATATCTGTTGAGGTGAAAAAGAACTTGTTAATTGTTAACAGTGTAAATGTAAAATGTTAATAAGTTGCCGACAACATTAAACCATGTTATATTATGACTGGATATGGTTTGTAAATTTGCTAATTAGTTGGAAATCGGTATTTTTGTATTGTGTTTTTTCATAAGTATTAGATTTAAGGTTAACAAAAGATTGGTTGCTCGGGATGAGTAGCCATTTTTTGTTTTATATGGTTATATAGTTTCCCTATATTAATCTTTATTCTTCCATCCGATTGGTTTCCTTTATAATTTATAGATGATTTTGAAAGCAAAATGATTTTTATATTGTTATTAGTGCAATATCAACGTTCTATAAGCTTGTTCTATTTATTAATTATTAAAGGAAACATTATGAAAAAAAATCTATTGTTAGTTGGAGCACTTGTAAGTGCTTTCCTGTTGGCTTCTTGCTCAGGCGGGGATAAGAGTAAAGCTCCTGTTGTCAGTACGGCAGATATTGAAAATGCGGCAGAAGTAATCAAGTATTATAATACTTCGCTTGGGGTGTTGAAAGATATGGTGAAGGAAAAAGATGTAAATGCTGTATTGGATTATATGGAACAAAAAGGAAAAGCCCCGGCTCTTTCTGCCATTGTTCCTCCGGCCGTTGTTTCAAAAGACTCGGCAATAGTGTTGAATCCGGGTAACTGTTTCAACGAGGAGACCCGCCAGAATCTGAAACAGAACTATACCGGATTGTTTCAGGCAAGGACAGAATTTTATGCCAACTTTGATACTTATCTTTCTTATTTGAAAAAGAAAGATGTAACGAATGCGAAGAAATTGTTGGATGTGAATTATCAGTTAAGCACGCAGATGTCCGAATATAAACAGAATATTTTTGATATTCTGAGTCCGTTCACCGAACAGGCCGAGCTGGTACTTTTGGTGGATAATCCGTTAAAAGCACAAATTATGTCTGTCCGAAAAATGTCTTCCACGATGCAGAGTATTCTGAATCTTTATGCACGTAAACATAGGATGGACGGTCCACGTATTGATCTGAAGGTAGCCGAGCTAACCCAACAACTGGATGCGGCGAAAAAACTTCCTGTTGTAAATGGTCATGAAGGCGAAATGAAGTCTTATCAGGCTTTCCTTTCACAAGTGGAAACATTTATAAAACAGGTGAAGAAAGTAAGGGAAAAAGGAGAATACAGCGACGCTGATTATGATATGCTGACCAGTGCATTCGAGACTTCCATCATTTAGAATATTAGAATGAATGTTATACTTTTCGATGGTATATGTAACCTTTGCAATGGTGCGGTTACATTTGTTGTAAAGAGGGATAGAAAAGGCTTGTTTCGTTTTGTTTCATTACAGTCCGAAACGGGGAAATCCCTCTTGAAACGATATGCTGTTGAAAGTACTAATAAAACTCTTTATTATTTTCGGAATAATCGTTGTTATTCCAAATCTACAGCTATACTCTATATTTTAAAAGATTTGGGGGGATTCTGGCAGTGTCTTTATCCATTAATTCTTATTCCGGCTAAGCTGAGGGATGCGATTTATTTATTGGTTTCGAAATATCGGTATAGAATATTTGGGAAAGCAGATTCATGTATAAAACCGTTTGGTTTTTCTTCGGAAGAATCTAAAAGATCAGATTAATTTTAACTTATCTAAAAAAAATATATCTTTGTGGCAAAGATGTACATTTTTAAATAAAGAAATATGGATAAAGTGATTATTAATTCTTATGAAGATTTTGAGAAGTTGATAGGTCAGCAGATTGGAGTCTCTGACTATCTGGAAGTTTCTCAGGAACGTATCAATCTTTTTGCTGATGCAACATTGGATCATCAATGGATTCATGTGGATACGGAACGTGCTAAAGTGGAGAGTCCTTATCATAGCACTATTGTTCACGGATATTTGACATTGTCATTGCTTCCTCATTTATGGAATCAGATTATTGAGGTCAATAATTTAAAAATGATGATCAATTATGGTATGGACAAGATGAAGTTTGGACAAGCTGTATTGTCAGGCCAAAGTGTACGTTTGAAAGCAAGTCTCCATTCTTTGACTAATCTGCGTGGTGTGGCTAAAGCCGAGATTAAATTTGCGATTGAGATTAAAGATCAGCCAAAGAAAGCCCTTGAAGGTATCGCTATCTTCTTGTATTATTTTAATTGAGAGTAGTACTGAAGGTGTGTCATAACTCACTACAGAGTAACACAGGGTTCCACAAAGTGAACTTAATCTATTGATAACTAACGATGCTGATCTGTGGCGTATCCGGGTTTTGACACATCCTCATTTGGTGGACTCGCTCTATTTATTTAAAAAACGAAAGAAAATCCATCCTGTAACATTGGTTACAAATTATTTGTATCTCATTTCCGACCTTTGCCCACTGAATAATAAAAGATGAAAGTTATGAAAGATTATAAACTAATGGCGGTTGGACAAATTGTAGCCGATTGTTTTGATTATGCAAAGGTCTTCAATAAGTATGGTATTGATTTTTGCTGTAATGGAGATGTTTCCCTGGCTGATGCTTGCGGGAAAATGGGGATAGACGCAGATTGTTTGCTTGAAGAATTGAAGCAAATAAAATCGGAACAGTCCTTAACTCTTGACTTTAAAAGTTGGCCTATAGATTTATTAGTAGATTACATTTTGAAGTTCCATCATCGTAATATCCGTTATCAGGGACCGCAAATTCTCCAGTTGCTTGATAGGGTTTGTGAAGCACATGCCGGAAAGCACCCGGAACTTTATGAAGTGCGTGAACTGTTTCAGGAATCCTGGATAGATTTGAACAATCATCTTACTAAGGAGGAGATGGTTTTGTTTCCTTATATATATGATTTATTTGATGCGGTGGCTCAACATCGTCCTATTCCGGCTTTCCATTGTGGAAGTGTGAGTAGCCCTATTTCGGTAATGATGAGCGAACATGATGCCGAAGGAGAACGTTTTCGCAGGATTTCCGGGTTAACTCATGGATATCTGGTACCTGGTGATGCTTGTAGTAGTTATAGGTTGCTACTTGAGATGTTGAGGACGTTTGAAGATAATTTGCACCATCATATTCATTTGGAGAATAATATTGTTTTCCCAAAGGCTATAGAGTTACAAGAGAATTGTGAACGAATGTGTTAATTGTTAACGCTTTTAATGCGAAGTATTAACAAAATAGGAGTGAATATTAAACGGTGTTATAATACGGAATATTTTTGATCTGATATTTGCTAATTGATTGAAATTCGGTATATTTGTATTGTGTTTTTTTCATAAGTATTAGATTTAAGGTTAACAAAAGATTGGTTGCTCGGGATGAGTAGCCATTTTTTGTATAAGACACTTTGGTTGCTTATTCTACAATTAAAATAGGAGGATCAGAATCTGTATCCTAAACCTATTCTTAAACCCGGATAAACGGCAGAAGTTCCATTTGAGGATCCGATATAGCCGACTCCACCCGATAGATCGAATAGAAAATGCTTCCATACGCGACGGAATCCCCAATAGGGGGTGATAACATATATGTGGGCTGCTTTCACTCCACTGGTAATGGTTATTGGAAAAGAATATCCGAAATTAACAGATAAATACCCGCCGGAATTGCCCCAAGTACGTTTGCCATTGCGATGTCTTTTCTTCAGGTTATAATAAAAGCGTGGTTCTATGGCTAAATCTCCGGTTACTAAATGATAGTCTTTGGTGTCGATATGAAATTCGCGGAGTGATTCCATTTTGAGCTGTAGTATTCTTCCAAAAGCATAAGAAGATCCTGCGCTAAAAATAATAGTACCTTTGGGGGCAAAAGCATATTCATAACTATAGGCTAGTCCGATGCCATTTAAACTGATGCTGTGACCGGAGACGGTTTGGAATTGGGCAGATACATCGGGTCTTTTTCGAGGATTGTGTTCGGCACGGATAGAAAGAGCGAATAATGTAAGTAGGATTGTGGTGATAAAGAGTACTTTCTGCATATGTTTTCTGTTTTTGGTTTTATAATTGATTTCTTGATTATAAAGACAGAAAAAATAAGAAGATTCCCTATTCGGATGATAAGAATAATTTTACGATAAAATATAAAATCTAAAGTTTAGGTAGATCGCTATCACCGTTACTGACCTAAACTTTAGATTCTGTATGCTATGCAAAATGCTTGTTATTTACGGATACATCTGACAGAAAGAGCTCTGTCTGTTATATTACCATCTTTTATTTCATTTGTGGTATGCAGCAAATAGATTGCTCTGTTTGTTTGATTTCCAGATGAATTGGTAGACCAGTATACCACCGTATATAAGCCGTTGGTATATCCGTTCTTACTTTTTAGAATATATCCTTCTGGTACTCCATTGAATCCCGTAATGTTTAGTATGGGAAGCTTGTCACCATTTTCATCGCTCGACCATGGTCCGAATTTCAGTTTAGAAGCATCGTTGTTTATATATTGCTTTAATAGTTCCCACTCGGTTTCGGTAGGAATACTCCATCCTTGAGGTGATAGCTTGCCTGAAATAACAGCTTCTGAATTGTAAAAGTAAAAGTCTTGAGGTGCATCTTTAAATTTGCCGGTGTAATAGCCTGCTGTTGTTGTAAAATCTTTTTTTAAAGTAATTGCTTTACCGTCAGTATAGTGTGTCGCTTCTAGACTACGTCCCATCCAATATTGGATTCCTATTTTGACTATAGGGTAAGTTTGGGTTTCCGTATTTCGTATATCTGTCAAGACCTCTTCTTGTAATCGCACCGGTAGAGGGTTTTCCGGCTTAGAAATTGATATTGAGTTGTCTTGGGTTATATAGAAGTCGCTGATGATGCTTTGATTGCCTGGCGTGTAGTCTAATGCATTATTAACTTTGTTCCAAGAGACTTTACCTCCATGAATGGATGCTGGTTCGTCAAGTAAACAAATTACTGTTCCGTTATTCAGATCTGTTGCTCCGTTTAGAACGGGATAGACGACAATGGCTTGTGCGTCGATGTTATCAGCTAAAAGATACTCTTTACATATTTCAGCTACCTGAGTTCCTTCATTAATTGCCTTATAAACGTTACTTTTACTGAATTTTAGAGCTGAGAGATGAATTACGCCTGATGTTTCCTGGGCTGTCGTTTCACCGGAATCCCCTTCTGTCCAGTCTGTAATGCTATGATCGAAATTGTTGATTTGGATACCTTCGGATGATTTATAGATAATGGCTATAGAACAATTTTTTTCACTGGCTAATTGAAAATTATCAGGAAATGGACAACTATAGCTTTTACCGTTTATATCTATATTTATATAGTGATTGTCAGATTCTATTTTTTCGGGTATTAATATGACTTCTTTGCCTGTCAGAGCGTTATTCTCTATTTTCCATTCTCCATGAGGTGTGACACTAATTGTTTGTCCCGATGGCTCGAATCGATCTGTGAGAAAATCATATGATGCGTCCGAATGGAATCCATTTAATGATAGAGATGGATTGTCATTTAAAAGTTCATCTATATCTTCTCCCGGAGCTGGTTTTATAGTGATTTTCAGTTTGCAGAGTTTATGTTTATATTCCATAGATACCATATTTTGACTGGGGGTAATATCACTGTTTGTAGCGATCATAAAGTCGGAGAGCGAGTGTTTGCTTACAGAACTTTGGTCGGTATGTATTTGGACTTGCATTATACTTTGGTCTTGGTTAATACCTGTTTCTTGAAAAGGGTAATAACTTATAAAATCACATTTACCGTCTCCCTTGGGATAATAGATTGTTTCTTCTGGTTCGAAACCGGTTGCTTGGGAACATGTGAAACGCATATTGTCAATGTATCGTTTCTGGTTGATGGTTGATAATTGTGTCAATACATACAGACCGATGGCATCTTTTTCCTGAAATTCGTTATTGATAGCACGTGTGTGGTTACATAAAATTTGTGTAGAAAGACGGATGGGTATCTCTCCGGGAATATCTACAGGATCTTCTGAAATTTCATTTACACATGAGATTGTAAAGAGTAGAGGCATCATTACGATTTTTATCATAAAAGATGCAATTGACTTGTTTTTCATGATTTAGTTTTGGGGTTATTTATTTGTCTTTTTAGTCGTTTGGTTTATGTGATAACAAAACTAGTGTTATTAATATAATTATTACTATGAATTACGATAATATTTTGAATTTATATAATAATTGTTTAATTGGATACGATGCTTACATTATTATATAAGAGAAAGGGTAGTTGGGGGAGAGATTAGTATGTATTATTTGTATTGAATATATTTATTGCAGTAGTACCAATAGGCCGGCAAGAGAAGAAAATGCCTTGCCTGCCTATATTCTTTTGAAGATTTACCGGATTGGGATGTAGATTTCGGTTAATAACTCTTCGGGAGGAGTACATGATGGATCATTAAGATACCTTTCAGCACTTGGTTCATCGCTTAGTGTACACTCCATTTCAGGTAGATATTTGCCGTAAATTGTGTCATACACGGCTTGCAACTGATCGTATGAACCCTTGTATAGGAAGGTTGCATAACGTCCGGCAGGCAATTGCTTGAATCCTACATTTCCTTTCGGCCTTGCATTTGATGGTAACAACATACATACGTCAGTACGAAGTTTATCGGTTGGGGTTACTTTGGGGTCATCATGGTAGATACAGAGTGGAGAAGGGTCTCCCATCGGAAGATTTTGTTCTTTCACAAACTGAATTAGGTGCATCCATGTGCCTGCATAGTCATTTAGTTTATAATCACCAAAGAGGCGGATATAAATTACATTTCGTTGGGGGAGTTCTCTGATTTCCTTTTTCAATTCCAGATCCGGTTTAATAATTGCTGGTTTCATAATTACATAGTTTTTATTATTACGATATTCTGTTGGAGAGATGCCATACATTTGTTTGAATATTTTGGAAAAAGACGATGGAGAAGCATATCCGATCCGATAGGCAATATCGGATATGGAAGTTGATGAATAACGTAATAGGCGTGCCGCTGCTTCAGTTCGTGTCCGGACAATAAAGGTACCGATGGGTTCACCCAAAAACGCTTTCATAATGCGGTGAAAGTAGAAGGGGGAGAAATGGGAAATTCTGGCCAATGATTTCAGGTCAATTTCTTCACCCAAGTGGAGATTAATATAATCTACTACTGCATTTACACACTTCTGATATTCTTCTTGCGTTGTCTTTTTTCCTTCCATGATTCAATTGGTATTTCAATGTTGCAAAGATAGGGTGAAAAGAAAGAGGGCACTTGTCCGATGTTGCTGAATGCAAATAAAAATGCTACCAGTCAATTTCTTCTATGCCTCTGCTTCGTAAAAAGGTATTGGCTTTACTGAAATGTTTGCAACCGAAAAATCCATAATCGGCGGATCGGGGAGAAGGGTGTACGGCGGTTAATATTAAATGTTTATCGGTATCGATTAGTGATGCTTTTTCTTTGGCATATGATCCCCATAACATGAATACCAGGTTTTCACGTTCTTCACTTAATTTTTTGATGACTGCGTCGGTGAAAGTTTCCCATCCTATATTACGGTGTGAACCTGTTTCGTGAGCTCGTACGGTAAGTACGGAATTCATGGGGAATACTCCTTGTTTGACCCACCTATCCAGATTACCCGAATTGGGAAGCGGCTTGCCTAGATCCTGATGTATCTCTTTAAAAATGTTGGAAAGTGAACCGGGAATAGCGACACCGTCCGGTACGGAAAAACATATACCATAATATTGTCCCGGATTAGGATATGGATCTTGACCTAAAATGACTACCTTTACATTCTGAAAAGGACATGAATTGAATACATGAAAAATTTGATGTCCGGGTGGAAGTATATGTGCCTTCCCGTATTCATTCTTGACAAAGTTCACTAATTTTTCGAAATAGGGTTTATCGAACTCTTCTTGCAGGCGCTGTTGCCAGCTACTTTCTATTTTGACATTCATCGTATTGAGGTAAGATTTGATTTCAACAAAGATATTAAAAAAATCAAGAATAAACTTACCTAATACATTATTCTTCTATCTCAATCCAGAATGTTGTATCAGAGGATTCTACTCTTTAATCATTGTCAGTAACATTTTAAATCTTTCAATAGCTGTCAATGCATGCGGCGCATTAGCCGGAAATACAATACTTTCTCCTGCATTTACCGTAAAAACTTGTCCATTTACAACAATATTCGCAGATCCTTCCAATACCTGTACTAAAGCATCGAATGGAGCACTGTGTTCGCTAAGTCCTTCGCCTTTGTCGAATGAGAATAAAGTAATGTTTCCGGCAGGGCTTTTGATTAACTGCTTACTGATAATTCCACCTTCAGAATATTCTACTAATGAGGCTAGATGGAGTACAATTCCCTTTTTGAATGACTGTTCCATATTCTTATTTGTTTTTTCATTCTATGTGAAAATAAAACGTTTGAGGGAGAAAATTGTTTATCCGCTTCTTTTTTATACTTTTGTTCCGTATTCATCATTAAGTCATTAATCTCCTACATGAAACTTTGTATATAGCTAAGCTCGACGAATAATTTTTTCTAAATAAAATTATTCAGCTATAGGATAGATGCCTCGGCTTCTCTCCCTGAGTTTCATATCTATTTATTTATTTATCAGTTATGTACATGTTGATACTGTTGGGTAGGATATCTTCCTTGTGTCATAAATGTGCAGTATTCATAAAGTTGAGCAATGAATTATACTTATCGACAAATTTGGCTTATCAACTATCCTGTGATGTTGAGCATTCTGATGGAACAATTAATCAATATAACCGATGCTGTTTTTCTAGGGCATGTTGGTGAGGTGGAACTTGGTGCTTCCGCTCTTGGCAGTATTTATTATCTTGCTATTTATATGTTAGGATTTGGTTTTAGCTTGGGAGTACAAGTGATGGTTGGACAGTACAATGGAAAAGGACATTATACCGGAACAGGCGGAACTTTCTTTCAGGGGTTAGTCTTTCTATGTGTACTTGCTATCTTGCTTAGCCTCTCTTCTTATTTTTTTTCTCCGTTTCTTTTGAGATATTTTGTGCACTCTTCTGAGATATATTGTGCCGTGATTGATTATCTGGATTGGAGATGTTTCGGTTTGCTTTTTTCTTTTCCCTTTCTGGCATTTCGTTCTTTTTATATTGGTATTGTCCGAACCAATGCTTTGTCATGGGCGGCACTGGCAGCCGTTCTAATAAATATTCCCTGTAATTATTGGTTTGTTTTTGTTCTTGATAGAGGAATAGCGGGTGCGGCGATAGCTTCTTCTTTGTCCGAAGCTGCTTCTCTTCTGATTATTGTGGTTTATACTTGGCTGAAAATCGATAGAACAGACTTTGGACTAAAATTTATATTTGACAAATGTTTGTTAGTGGAGCTATGGCACCTCTCCGTATGGAGTATACTCCATGCCTTTATCAGTGTTGCTCCGTGGTTTCTTTTTTTCGTGGTTATTGAACGACTGGGAGAAGCTCAGCTTGCTGTTTCTAATATTATTCGAAGTGTCTCTACAATCTTCTTTGTGATTGTCAATTCGTTTGCTGCCACTACGGGAGCATTAGTCAGTAATTTGATCGGAGCAGGAGAGAGGCAATACCTGTTTCCGCTTTGTAGGAAAATTTTAAAGTTGGGCTATGCAATTGGGCTTCCCCTGGTAGTATTAGCTATGGTCTTTCGTCGGCAGATTACTGGATTCTATACGGACAGTTCTCAACTTATTAATATTTCAAGTATCCCTTTTGCAGTGATGTTGCTGAATTATGTGTTTGCTTTGCCTGGATATGTGTATATTAATGCGGTGACGGGTACGGGTAAAACCCGTATTGCCTTTTGGTTCCAGTTGATAACGATTGTTATTTATTTGTTCTATTTGTATCTGCTAAGTCATTATACCGCCTCTCTGGCAGTATATCTGACAGCGGAATATCTTTTTGTGATTTTGTTGGCTGTTCAGTCCGTACTCTATTTGCGGATATCATCGTAAGATCTTTTTAGTCCATGGGCACTCTTCCTTTTTTCTGATAAAAGCATAAATGGTCGTATACATGTCCGTCATAAGTCATTTCTGCTTCATGGAGTATACCTTCGTATACAAATCCGTTCCGTTCCAATAAAAGTCGGGAACGGGTGTTATGCGGATAACAGTTCGCTGAAATCAAATGCAATCCCAGTACGTTAAATCCATAATCCAATATGGTTCGTGTCGCTTCCGAGGCCATACCTTTTCCCCAATGGCACTCTTTCAGCCAGTATCCCAGCATACGTGTCCGGGTATTTTCCCGTTTGGGGTCAGTAATAATACCGATAGAACCCACCAGTGAATTATCTTCTTTGAGAATTATGGCAAAAACTCCTTCATTTCCCATAAATACAGTATGTAAGACCTCTTTGGAATCTTCGATACTTTTATGTGGTTCCCAGCCGGCGTTATTTCCTAAGTTTGGGTTTTGGCAACATTCAAAGAGCTCTTGCAGATCCGTTTCCCGGAAAGGACGAAGAAGGAGACGTTCGGTTTCTAAAATGGTGGTATGCATGGGATTTGATAATTTGTTTTAGGTAAAATGAATATAATATTGTGCAAATATGGCATTTTATTTCCAATGGGTGATATTTATTCATTTTTTATTATCTGCTTAATCATATTTGAGGCAAAAAACAGGAATCGATGTAATAAATCCCCGTTACCAAAGAAGAAATGCGATCAAAATAACATGAATTGCTTTCGGATCTTAATTATACTACCGGGGGAAGAGATAAAGTGATGCTCTACCAATCGTCAAAGTTTGACCGGAATTGTACTTTGGTTGTTGATGGATAATATATAATTTTCTCTTTCCTTCTTCATAAATCATCTTTTTTTCTCTTTTCTCACTTTTTCTTATACGATTTCGGGACATAATTATCCAAATTTATGTCATAAGATACAGCTATACTTTTATGTCATGGATTTATAAAGCACCTTTCAGTGTATCTTATACTTTTGCAGGCAGATTTCAGTAGTTATTAGAGAAATTGATTAGGTGAAAGAGGTTTTATAAACAAAGGAAAAGAGGATATCTTAAAAATATCCTCTTTAAAAGAAAGTAATGATACACAATAATAATCTAACAGAGCGACAATGAACTCAAAAAAAGTACTTTTCATCATCTTCATTTGTGCATTGACTGTGACCGGATGCGATACACAAGAACAAACTACTATAGATAGTGGCTTAACTCTGATACGGGCTACACAAACACTTGATTCTTTATATGCAAATTATTCTGTATCAGGAACCTGTTTGTTAAGAGAGAATTATCCTTCTAATGTAGGAAATTACACAGCCACGTATCTGGCTTCTGAAGAACAAAAAGCAATCCCCAATCAATATTCTTACTTATGGCCTTATTCCGGGACATTTTCTGCTGTAAATGCACTATGTGCAGCAACCGGGGATGAGAGCTATAAGACATTACTCGATAACAAGGTATTGCGGGGACTTGAAAAATATTTAGATATCAGCAGAAGCCCTGTCGGTTATGCCTCGTACATAAACACGGCTTCCCAATCCGACCGCTTCTACGATGATAATATCTGGTTGGGTATTGACTTCACAGATGCTTATCTAAATACAAAAGAAGAAAAATACCTGAAGAAAGCCCAGCTTATCTGGAAATTTATAGAGAGTGGAGCAGATGACAAATTAGGTGGAGGTATCTATTGGTGTGAGCAAAAGAAAGTATCTAAAAATACATGTTCTAACGCACCGGCATCAGTGTTCGCATTAAAAATGTTCAAAGCTATCCGAGATAGTTCTTACCTGATAAAAGGGCAGGAACTATATGAGTGGACTAAAAAAAGACTGCAAGATTCGACCGATTATTTATACTTTGACAATATCTCTTTGGATGGGAAAATTGATAAGTCTAAATATGCCTACAATAGTGGGCAAATGATGCAGGCTGCCACTTTATTATATCAACTTACCGGTCGTAGCCATTTTTTGAAGGATGCTCAAAATATAGCAAAAGCGTGTTATAACTATTTTTTTATAAATTTTATACCTGAAGAAGGGGAACCTTTCAAACTCCTTAAAAAGGGGGATGTATGGTTTACTGCCGTTATGCTGAGAGGGTTCATTGAACTCTACCAAACTGACCATAATAAAACATATATCAACTCTTTCAATCAAAACATGGATTATGCATGGGAACATGTGCGTGATGAGAAGGGGCTTTTTGATATCGATTTCAGTGGAAGAACCCATGATGACCGCAAGTGGCTGTTAACGCAAGCTGCTATGGTAGAGATGTATGCTCGGTTAGCAGTAACTAAATAAATATAAACACTTATTAAAAAAGAATTGGTATGACAAAAGAAAACTCTTCCTAGCTCATTCTTCCTGTTTACATAAACAAGGAACTATCAGATGTTGAAAAATAAATGTCTTTTTAATCAAAGTTAGTATTATGAAAATAAAAAAACACATTCTAATACCTCTAATGGTATTGCTACTTTTTGGAAGTATGGACGCGATGGCCGCCATAGAGCAGGCTATACAAGTAAAAGGTAAGGTTGTAGACAATATTGGCGAACCTGTAATTGGTGCTAATGTAGTTGTAAAAGGGACCACGACCGGAGTGATTACTAGCATAGACGGTAGTTTTGCCATCGACGCTGTAAAAGGTTCTACTATTGTGGTATCTTTTATCGGTTATTTATCTCAGGAAGTAAAAGTAACTGGTAATTTTCTAAATATTACATTAGAGAACAATACGGAATTGTTAGACGAAGTAGTGGTAGTGGGCTACGGTGTACAAAAGAAAGCCAACCTTACGGGTGCTATTGCCACAGTGGGGGCGAAGGAACTTGAGGACCGTCCTGTAACTAATGCTGCCGCAGCACTTCAGGGTAAGGTAGCCAACTTGAATATCTCCAATGGAGACGGTGGTCCGGGTAAGAAGGCATCGTTCAATATCCGAGGTTATGCCGGACTGGACGCAACCTACAGTCCATTGGTTATCATAGACGGTGTAACCGGTTATTTCGATGATTTGAATCCCAATGACATTGAGACGTTGACTGTATTGAAAGATGCTGCTGCAAGTGCTATCTATGGAGCACAAGCTGCCTACGGTGTGATATTGGTTACCACTAAGTCAGGTAAGAAGAATGAAAAGACTGTCATCAATTATAACAATAATTTTTCGTTCAACAGTCCGACCGTACTACCCAAAACTGCCGGTTCATTGGAGTTTTCCAGACTTTTTAGAGAAGCTGACATCAATGGAGGCGGTAGTGGTATTATTGACCTGGAGACGATGGAGCGTATTGAAAAATATTACTATGATCCGACCAGTATTCCCAACAACGTGCCGCAACGAGATAATCCGGACCGTTGGGCTGATTGGGGAGACGGACGTTCAAATGCCAACGAAGACTGGCAAAAAGCTATGTTCAAGAATAACCAGCTCAACCAACAACACAACATTTCAATTCGGGGTGGTAGCGACAAGACTACATACGTCATGTCTCTGGGATATTTGAAAGACGAAGGCAAACTGAGATATTACGATGATCATTATCAACGTTACAATGCGTTGGCCAAAATTACGACTGACGTGACGAAGTGGCTGACCGTGGGCTTGAATGTACGTTATTCACACGAAAAGAGTGTATCTCCCGCTTACGGCATGAATCCGGGTGGCAGTGTCAACGATATGATTGGTTGGACACAAGTAGTGTGGCCTACTATTCCTGTGCGTGATCCCAATGGACATTTCTCTCCGGCCGGACGTATGGTATTCATTGCCGATGCCAATCCTCAGACCTCATACACCGATAACTTCTGGGGCACTGCTAACGTAGTCATCAAGCCACTGAAAGGTTGGACTATCAATGCCGACTTTACCTACAACAAATGGATGAACAAACGTAGTTACTCCAAAGGTCTCATTTATTCCTACTCGGTGAGCAACGAGCCTTACCTTGAAGGTGGATTTGGAACTGAAGATACGCGTGTATGGCAGGAATCTAACAATGATGACTTCACATCAATGAATGCATATACTACGTATGAAAAAGAGTTCAAGGGACACAATTTCAAGATAATGGCCGGTATGCAGTCGGAATATAAGAAGAACTTCGGTCTTTATGCCAATAAAATGGGGATGGTATTACCGGGCCAACCGTCCATTTCTACCAGTACAGGAAAGATAGAGGCCTGGGATTCTCTGGATCATTATGCTACTCTCGGTTTCTTCGGTCGTTTCAACTATGACTACAAGAGCCGCTATCTCTTTGAGTTCGACCTGCGCAGAGACGGTTCTTCCCGTTATGCCAAAGGACACCAGTGGGGAACTTTCCCAGCTTTTTCCGCCGGTTGGAATGTGGCTAAGGAAGCTTTCTTCGAACCTTATACTTCGATACTTTCCGAATTACGTTTAAGAGGATCTTGGGGAGAATTGGGCAATATGCGGGGAAAAAATTACCAATATATCTCTACCGTACCTTATAACGCTACGACCGATTATATTATGGGTGACAAACGAATCAGTGCCTTTGGTGCTCCTAATATGATTGCCTATAATACATGGGAGAAGAATCGTACTTTGGACTTTGGCGTTGACATCGCCGCACTGAACAATCGGCTTACTATGTCGTTCGACTGGTACAGAAGAGATATTATCGGACTTATTACAAAGGGTGTCACTTTGCCTGCCGTGCTGGGTGTAAACTCTCCTGATACGAACAATGCCGATATACGTAATGAGGGTTGGGAACTGACACTCGGATGGAGAGACCAGTTCTCGCTGGCATCCAAATCATTCAACTACAGTGTATCGTTCAATCTTTCAGATTACCAAGGAACTGTTTTGAAATATTCAAATCCCAAGGGGCTGATATATGACTACTACGTAGGTAAGAAGATGGGGACCATATGGGGATATACCACCGATCATATAATGACCGATCCTGCTGAAGCGAAAGCCATTAACGATTCTGGCGTACAGAACAAGTTTGGTGGTGACTGGGTTGTAGGTGACATCAAGTATGTGAATCTGGATGATGATCCTAACATTAACGATGGAAATCAGACGCTGGAAGACCATGGAGACCTCTCTATCATTGGTAATGATACTCCCCGCTATAATTTTGGTTTTGGCTTCAATGCAGACTGGAACGGTATCGACTTTTCGATGTTCTTACAAGGAACCATGAAACGTGACTTATGGCTGGAAGGTCCTGTTGCCTTTGGACTCGGAGGTGGACAATGGGGTTCCAATGTATGGAAAAACACACTGGACTGCTGGCGTGAGGATGGAAGTAATCCGGATCCATGGTTACCAAGACTCTATTTGTGGAGCACCAGTAAGAATTTGCAGAAACAGACCCGTTACATGGATACTGGTGCTTATTGCCGCCTGAAGAACATTCAGTTGGGATATTCGTTACCGGGAGCTATTATTAATAAGGTAGGGCTGGAAAAAGTACGCATTTACTTCAGTGGAGATAACCTGCTGACTTTCTCCGGTATTAACGAGAACTTTGATCCCGAAGCTCCGTGGGGCGGTGCATATCCCATCTCCAAGTCAATTTCCTTTGGTGTTAACGTTACATTCTAAAACTCTAAAAATACAAAAAGATGAAAAAGTTAATCTATACACTTTGCCTATTTACCGGCATGGCAATCTCTTCTTGTGAAGACTGGTTGGCAAGAGACCCACTGGATCAGATTGCGGATGTGAATCTGACCTATACGGCAGATGAATGCAAACTGTACGTAAATCAGTTTTATACCTCATTTTGGGGCTCGCCTAACAACTATATTTATCATATTGACCGAGGTTCGGATAACCTGCTTAGTGACAATTATCAAGATAACAAAGACTTGATTGAAGGTTTGCACCAGGTTCCTTCCAGTGGCGAAGGCTGGGGAACTACTGAATGGGGAAAAATACGCAGTGTCAACTTTTTGTTGGATAACTGTGACAAGTCTCCCGAACCGGAAAAAGCCCGCAAATACATTGGTGAAGCTTACTTCTTCAGAGCTATGCTCTACTATGAACAGTTTCTGCGGAAGTTTGGCGGTGCTCCCTGGATTGATAAAACACTGGATCTTGAATCAGGAGAATTGTACGGCCCTCGCCTGAAGCGGCACGAGTTAGCTGATAAGATTCTGAATGACATGGATGATGCCATAGACAGATTACCGACATATAGTCAGCAGGAGACCGGACGTGTCTCAAAAGAGGCAGCTATGCTATACAAAGCACGAATTGCCCTGTTCGAAGCCACTTGGGAGAAGTATCATGCCGGTACGCCTTTCGCCGGAGAGGGAAATGTACAGGCTTATATGGAAGAAGCGGCCAGAATGGCGAAGTTGGTCATTGACAGCCAGTTGTTTGACTTGGACAACATGGGCGTGGAAGACGGCTATCACACACTGTTCAACCGTTGGGACTATTCAAGCAGCAAGGAGATTATGCTATGGAAGAAATTTGATCGCTCACTGGGATTTTGGCACAATGATAACCGTAATCCCGGACGTAATGGTGCCGGTGTAGGATTGACCAGGGCATTGGTTGATTCCTATCTCTGCATCAGTGAAGACGGTACACAGGCATTGCCGATAAGCCTGGCCGAAAATTATGCAGGGGATACTAATTTATTGAATGTGGTTGCCAACCGTGACCCACGCTTGGCACAAACAATGTTTACTCCCGGACGTCCGAGAACTATCAACGGGAAGGATACAACGGTTGTGTTCATAAAGCCGAATATTACCCTTTCCGGTGTAGAGAAGTGTTCCACAGGATATGAACTGGCCAAAGGTGCTGATCCCGATGCCAACGAACAGGAGACCATTTCGGGAAGTATCAAAGGAAGTATCATTTTTCGCTATGCTGAAGCACTGCTGATTTATGCAGAGGCAAGAGCTGAACTGGGTAACATCACACAGAATGATTTAGACATTACCATTAATAAACTGCGTGATAGGGTAGGTATGCCACATCTCACACTTTCCGTAGGTTATACCGATCCGAAGGGAGACTTTACGGCAGCAAGAGGTTATGAGGGGGTACCGGTTTCCAATCTGCTACAGGAGATTCGACGTGAACGCCGTATAGAATTAGCATGTGAAGGTTACCGCCACGATGACTTAAAGCGTTGGCGTGCCCACCACTTATGGAATCACGATAGAATACAGGGGGCAAACGCTGCTCAGTTTGAAAACCTGGATTGGTTAGTGAAGTATTTCCAAAACGACTTCCACATTCCCGCCGCAATCAATAAGGCAGATTTCATGGAAAAGGTGGGGCATTGGAGTCCCGAACGTAATCAGGACAACTACTGGGTGGACAGTGAAGGTTATTTTGAACCTTATCAACGCCACATTCCGGACGGACATTTTCATTTCGACCCAACAAAAGCGTATCTTCAGCCGATTCCTACTGAACAATTGGTGTTGAATCCTGACTTGAAACAAAATCCCGGCTGGGAAAAATAGTAATAGTTAAAGTTAAAAATTTAATGTAATATCCATACCTTTGTTTTTCCCTGTCTGTAGGGAGGGGGAAAAGCAAAGGTAAAAAACAGAAAATGAATATGAAGAAAAATGTAATTCAGACATTGATTAGCCTTACCGTCATCATCGGAATTTGTAGTTGCACTACCTCCCCAAAGAAAACAATACAAAAAGAGGAGGCCACAGGAAAATGGGTAAAATATGAAAATAATCCTGTCTTGGGTGGTGGCGATTTAGGTACGGTATTCGATATTTGTGTACTGAAAGATAGTGACTCTTATAAAATGTACAGTTCTTGGCGCCCCCAAAAAAGTATTGCATTGTCCACAAGTAAAGATGGAAAAAATTGGAGTGCGCCGCAAATAGTTTTGCCACCTGTTGAAGGCAGTAGTTGGGAGGCTGACATGAATCGTCCGGTTGTTGTTTACAAAGACGGACTGTATCACATGTGGTATACGGGACAAAATGACGGTAAGTCATGGATTGGATATGCTATAAGTAAAGACGGCTATAACTTTGAACGGCAAAGCAAAGAACCGGTCTTGTCAGCGGAACAGCCTTGGGAGAAAGTTGCGGTCATGTGTCCTCATGTAATTTGGGATAAACACGAGAATATTTTTAAAATGTGGTATTCCGGAGGAGAACAATATGAACCCGATGCTATCGGTTATGCAACGAGTAAAGACGGGTTACATTGGACTAAATGGGACAAAAATCCGATATTTAAAGCCGATCCTGCACAAAGTTGGGAACAGCATAAGGTTACCGCATGTCAGGTGATAGAACGCGAAAATGATTATTTAATGTTTTATATCGGTTTCTATGACATTAATTTTGCGCAGATAGGAATGGCACGTTCCAAAGACGGAATCAATGATTGGGAAAGATACTCCGAAAACCCGATCATTTCTCCTACGGAAGGTGGGTGGGATGCCAGTGCCACTTACAAGCCATTTGCCATTCAAGAGAAAGACTGCTGGATGCTTTGGTACAATGGGCGGAATGAACATTTGGAACAGATTGGTTTGGCTATTTATGACAATCATGACTTAAATTTCTAAGCTATATGCAAATAAAGAAGTTATTTATAGCTTTAGGTATAGTTTTGCCCCTGCACATGCAGGGGCAAAACTTCCTCATTAAAGATGCTCCGGAAGTAATCGAGTCTTACGTCAATCAATTCAATCGTGAAGATAATGAATTGTATAAACAAGATATCCCTAACTGTGGTGCATCTGATTTTTTAAGAAAGAATATTCCATTTTTTGAGTGTCCGGATAAGGAGTTGGAGAAAACATATTATTTTCGATGGTGGACCTATAGAAAGCATATAAAGAAGACTCCTGACGGGTTCGTTATTACTGAATTCTTGCCGGATGTTCCTTGGGCCGGAAAGTATAATACCATCAGTTGTGCGGCTAACCATCATTTCTACGAGGGCCGGTGGCTGAGAAACGCTGAAATTTTATCTGATTATGCTTCTTTCTGGTTTTCTGGTAGCGGGAATCCGAGGCTATACAGCTTTGGGGCTGCAGACGCTATCTACAATTACTATTTAATTCACAATGATAAAATGCTACTGGCCGATTTGTATCCCAAGCTAAAAGATAACTTTGCAAAGTGGGAAGAAGAAAAGCGGGATTCGACTGGAATGTTCTGGCAGGTTGACGACAGGGATGGAATGGAGATGTCTGTTTCCGGACATTTGTCAGAAGGTGGACGTGGTTATCGCCCTACCATTAACAGCTATATGTACGGTGAGGCTGTTGCGTTGGCAAAAATAGCTTCAATAGTAGATCGTGACATGGAAGCCCGGACCTATCAGAAGAAGGCTGATAAGTTAAAAGGAATAATAAACCGGAGGCTATGGGATAAACAGGCTGATTTCTATAAGGTTATACCTCTAAATGGCAAGATGGAATTCTCTTATGCACGTGAACTTCTTGGATACATTTCCTGGTTCTATAATATACCGCCGGATAACTATTCCATAGCATGGAAACAACTATTTGATTCCAAGGGATTTGAAGCAGCCTATGGCCCAACTACTGTAGAACAGCGTTGCCCTGATTTCAAGATTTCATACGAAGGACACGAATGTCAATGGAATGGTCCCAGCTGGCCCTATTTGACTTCCATGACACTGGCAGCAATGGCTAACTATTTCAATAGTTATGATTCTCCCATCATCACTAAAAAAGATTATTTAAGTCTTTTGAACATATACAGTAATAGTCATCGTATTTTATCAGTCAATAACGATACGATTTGTTGGATTGATGAAAATATCAATCCCTATACGGGAGACTGGATATCGAGGACTCGCCTGAAATCATGGAAAAACGGAACTTGGGATGATTCTAAAGGTGGTGTAGAAAGAGGGAAAGATTATAACCACTCTTCTTTTTGTAATTTGATTATTTCAGGATTAATGGGAGTTCGTCCGCAGGAAGATGGAAGTATTATCATAAACCCTCTTGTTCCTGATGGATGTTGGGACTATTTTTGTTTGGATAATGTATATTGCCAAGGCAAAACCATTACCATTATTTTTGATAAGAAAGGGAAAAAATATGGTAGGGGAAAAGGTTTTATAGTTTACGTGGACGATAAATGTTTATCTCATACGACAAGGGTGCAGAAAGTAGTAATCCGGTAATTTATTTATGTAACATTCAGGATACCCTTGGAGGCCATATATCAGCATTTACAAAATACCCTCATACCTTTCGTTTAACAGTGACAAAGGATGAGGGTATTTTATGAGAACAATTAATCCTTTTGCGTAATTCCTCTCCAGTCATCTGTTCGGAAAGGTGAAGCTGGAAGTCCTGCTCCATTATACAAATTGCAGACCGGATTATTGGCCCAAGCATATCGCACAGCAACCGGATAAGGTACCGCTTCAGGTGCACTGACTATAATTTTGTCTCCGTCTATCTCAGCTTTGGCCCAATGGAATTCATGATTGCGCCCGGCTATAGCAAAGCCTTTCAACTCCTTGCCATCGCTACTTTTCAATCCACCATCGGTATGATCAAAAGAAAGAATTATCTTATTTCCTACAATCTGATGGGAGCGATAGATCGGGCCGGAATAAGGCAGTTTTTCCCCATATGTTTTGGCACGGGCAATCAAAGCCAGTCGATGTCCTACGGTTTGTTTATCTTTAGGGTGAATGTCGTTGGCGTCACCTCTGTCTATTATTACAGCCATACCGGTATTGCCTACTGCCAATGCACGCATTTGTGCTTCACGAAGCTCTGCCCACTCTGATTCTGCCGGTTGGGAAACTTCATGCATAAAATTGGCCAGTTGCACAAAATAGAATGGAAAATCCTGTTTCCAATCCCGGCGCCAATTCTCTATTACCAATGGGAAAAGTTCCCGATACTGATAGGCTCTGGAAGAATTATTCTCACCCTGATACCAAATTGCTCCTCGAATACCATAAGATATCAGTGGATGAATCATTGCATTATAAAGGGAAGTCGGTAAATTGGGATCTACGGATCTGTCTACCGGAAGTGCCCCTACCTTATGAGTATCCGCAGCAACCTGATATTTCCAATTACCGGACAGACTAATCTGTTCATCATTTGTAGAGCGAAGATAAAGGTCTCCCCAAATGCCACAGTTACCACCTGTATCCAAGACTCGAATGGCTAATATTGCTTTTCCAGCCTTTACCATTTTTTCCGGAATGATGTATTTGCGTTGAAGAGTCGGCCCATCTGTACGGCCTATTTCTATTCCATTCCAATAAGTAATATCATTATCATCAATAGCCCCCAGGGATAGTTGTACATCTTTACCTGCCCAACTAGCGGGAATTTCGATTTCTTTTCTAACCCACATAACTCCATCAAAGCCGGCCAATTGTGGACCCACTTCACCCGGGAAATTCATACTTTCCCAATCTTTGTCATCTAATGATGCAGCAGCTCTTACCGGTTTTCCTTCAGCAAAACCTTCGTCCACACGGTTATTCCAGGCAGTGAGCTCCTTTAAATATTCTGCTTTGAGTATTTTCTTATCACCCGGCATCTTCTGAATGGACTCCACTGTTTTCACAAATTCCGGCATCTCCTTCAAGACTTCTCCACTTATCCAGGATTCAACGTTTGTGCCTCCCCAAGAAGTATGTATCAAGCCAACCGGAACATTTTGTTTCTCTGAGATTTCTCTGCCAAAGAAATAAGCCGTAGCAGAAAACTCAGGGATGGTTATCGGTGAACAAACCTGCCAACTGTCATTGCGGACTTTTATATTCGTTTCCGGTTGGGTACTGTTGATTTGTTCTATTTGCAGAAGTCGTATATTAGAGTGTCCGGCTTCTGCAATTTCTTTCTGGTAATTTGTAATCTTTCCCCATCCCCCTAATGGCATTTCCATATTCGATTGTCCCGAACATATCCATACTTCGCCAATCATCACATTTTTTAAACTTACTTTCTTACCATCTGTCAAGGCAATCTCGTATGGTCCTCCGGCAACAGGCGTGTGAACAGTTACTTTCCATTTTCCTAATTTATCAGCCTGAACCGCATACGTCTTCCCATCCCATGAGGTGGTTACTTTTACAGTTTTCATAGGCTGCGCTTCACCCCAAATGGGAGCATTGGTTTGTTGCTGCAACACCATATTATCAGAGAAAATAGGTGGGAGCACAATTTTTGCAAATGCTGTACCTGACAAGATCAGTAAAATTACAACTAGCATACATTTGTTTTTCATACCCTTTAGTTTTTACTTTGATATACACATTATTTTAGTTTTATTCATTTGTACAAAGATAGAAATCTATACTTAAAAACGCACCCCAATACATGACATTAAAGTATATAGAACCCATAATGACATAAATGGATACATATATGTCACAAATGCAGAACAGAATATTCTATTTATGTGCTAATTTTGCAAACAATAAAACTTTAAAACACATCATTTAATATGAAAAAACAATTACTGCTGCTATTAATTTTCAGTATTTCTTTGTATGTTCAGGGACAGAACATACACAAGCTGGCTTCGCCGGATGGGAATATTCAGATTTCAGTGAATCTTTCAGATAAAATCTACTACGATGTCATTTGCCGGAATGAGACATTGTTAAAGCAGTGTCACCTTACAATGGAAATCGGTGACCAGGAATTGGGAACGAATCCTAAAATGACTAAAGTAAGCCATAAGAATATAGACGAGTCTTTAAAGCCTGTTATTCCATTGAAATTTTCGTCTGTAAGTAATCGGTACAACCAACTTCTTCTAGACTTCAAAGGAGGTTATTCCGTAGAGTTTCGTGCCTTCAATGACGGAATTGCCTACCGTTTTATAACCAATAAGAAAGGAATGATCAATGTGAAGAATGAGACCCTCCAAGTGAACTTCCCTGATAATTATTTGCTACACATGCAACAGTCCGGAAGTTTTAAAACGGCTTATGAAGAAGAATATACCCATTTGTATAGCAAAGAATGGAAATCATCTGCCTCAATGGCTTTATTGCCAATTCTGATTGATACTCAAAAAGGAAGTAAGATATTAATCAGTGAAACATCACTAACCGATTATCCGGCTGTTTTTCTGAAAAGTAATGGCAGCAATGGTATGGTTTCTGTATTTCCCAGAGTACCTCTTGAATTTGGAGAAGACGGTGATCGGAGTGTCAAAATACTGAAAGAAGCCGACTATATAGCACAAACCAGTGGAAAGCGTAATTTCCCTTGGCGCTATTTTGTCATTAGTACAGAAGATAGCCAACTCATTGAGAATACGATGTCTTATAGATTGGCCGAAAAGAACATATTGGAAGATACTTCCTGGATTAAGCCCGGATTGGCAAGCTGGGAATGGTGGAACGGTGCTACTCCCTACGGACCGGATGTTAATTTTGTAGCAGGATGCAATCTCGATACTTACAAATATTTTATTGATTTTGCTGCTAATTATGGTATACCATATATTATTATGGACGAGGGCTGGGCTATGAGTACCCGTGATCCCTATACACCAAATCCTGCGGTAGATGTGCATGAACTCATTCGTTATGGCAAAGAAAAAAATGTAGGCATTGTGCTTTGGTTGACATGGCTCACTGTAGAAAACAATTTCGGGCTGTTTGAGACTTTCGAGAAATGGGGTGTGAAGGGAGTCAAAATCGACTTCATGGACAGAAGTGACCAGTGGATGGTGAATTATTATGAAAGAGTAGCCCGAGAGGCTGCCAAGCACCATCTGTTTGTCGATTTTCATGGGGCATTTAAGCCTGCCGGATTGGAATATAAGTATCCGAATGTATTGTCTTATGAGGGCGTAAGAGGAATGGAACAAATGGGTGGATGTCGACCGGACAACAGCATATATCTGCCTTTTATGAGAAATGCGGTTGGTGCAATGGACTATACGCCGGGTGCCATGCTTAGTATGCAACCGGAAATTTATTGTTCCGAACGTCCTAATTCAGCCAGTATAGGTACACGAGCTTACCAAATGGCTTTATTTGTTATTTTCGAAAGTGGGTTGCAGATGATGGCGGACAATCCTACACTTTACTATCGCAATGACGAATGTACCCGATATATTACTCAAGTCCCGCAGACATGGGATGAAACCATTGCTTTGAAAGCTAAGGCTGGGGAATATGTGATTGTGGCAAAACGTAAAGGAGATAAGTGGTATATCGGTGGCATGACTAACAACCGACAGCAAGAGAGAACCTTTGAATTGGATTTTGACTTCCTGAAAGAAGGACAATCTTATCGGATGACTTCTTTTGAGGATGGGGTTAATGCTAACCGACAAGCTATGGATTACAGAAAAAAAGAATATACTCTTAAAAAAGGAGATAAAATAATAGTGCGTCTGGCACGTAACGGAGGATTTGCCTCTGTCATTGAGTGATAATCCTATCTTGATCTTTATCCAATCCGGACTGGTTGCATCATTTCTCTCCTTTCATATTGCTTTGCAGGGAGAAGTTGTGGAGCAAGTCCGGATTCGGATACTATTTTGATAGAAATGGCAATCTCTTCGGGAGAAAACATTTATCATGCACTTGAGAATTATTTGTCCGGCATGTATTATCTTTGTGAACCCACTAATGCATTATATCTAACATGAAATACATTTATCGAACATACTTGTCACTACTGTATTTTCTTTGCTTACTATTTTGCCTGCCTTTGGAGGTTCATGCATACAGTTTGAGACAATTTTCCAATAGAGATGGTCTTTCAAATAGTGCTATTCTCTCTCTTTACCAGGATGATCGGGGCATCATTTGGATCGGCTCTTGCGATGGCATGAATATCTTTGATGGAACCGACATACATTTGTATACCCCAATAAACTCTTCCAAAACCTTACTTTCCGGAAACTTGATAAATCAAATCATCGAATCGGAGAAGGATATATTATGGGTGCAGACTAATTATGGATTGAATCGCTTAGATACCAAGCAACAGACCAGTCAGAGTTTCACTGAATTCAAAGGGCAATACTTTATGGCTAACAATAAGGATGACATGCTTTTTATTCTGAAAGATGATGGCTATCTTTATTATTATCAGCGAGAAGCACAATCTTTCAATAGATTGGAAATTCCCAATCTTGAATTTAGCCATGTACTCTCTATGACTGTAGATTCAAACGATATTTTATGGATATTTACCTCCAATGAAGAGACTCAAAGTTATCGTATTGAGAATACAAAACAGGGGCTGACATTAACCCGTAAGAATCTTTTTACGCATTCGTGTAAATTATACCATGCCTTTGCCGAGAAAGATATGGCTTACTTTATTGACGAAACCTACGCTCTTTACGAATATGATTTTAATAACCGGCAAGCATACTATATAGCTGACCTAAGAGGTCAGATTGAAGTGCATGGGGAAGTATCTTCCATCATCAAGCAAAAAAACGATTACTACATCGGTTTCAAAAACAGTGGTCTCATTGTTCTAAAATATATGTCCTCTCAAAAGATGAAATATCAGATACAGAAAACAGAAATACATTCCGGTATTTTCTGTCTGATGAAAGATAAATTTCAAGATATTGTATGGATAGGAACAGACGGACAAGGAGTATACATGTATTATAATGACACCTTTTCTATTACCAATACTCTTTTAGACACTCCTGTATATCAAATAAGTAATCCGGTTAGGGCTCTTTACTACGATCAGGAGCAAACGCTTTGGATAGGAACCAAAGGAAGTGGGATACTCCGCATTAAAAAGTATACTCCGGATAACAGTATGCCTATGTCGTCTGATCGGATTACACCATATAATAGTGCGCTGGCAGATAATTCCGTCTATTGTTTTGCTCCCGGATGCAAAGATAAATTGTGGATCGGAACCGAAAATGGAATTAATTATTATTCGTACTTAAGCAGGCAATTAAAAGAACTGCCTATCATTGCCAATGGAGAAAAAGTGAAGTATGTGCATTCTATAAAACAACCGAATGATACGACCTTATGGGTATCTACGGTAGGTGAAGGCATTGTAAAAGTTATCTTTGATGCTTCTACTGCTACTCCTACTGTAAAATCTGCTTCCCGTACTGTTATTGATAACGGGCGTATGGCTTCGAACTATTTCTTTACTTCTTACCAGGAAAACGACTCCATACTTTGGTTTGGCAATCGTGGTTGCGGTGCATACCGCATGAATGTAGAGACAGGGGAAATGATTCCGCATCGTTTTGACAGTATTGTAAGCAGTCAGACAGCTAACGACATTTTTGCTATTTACAAAAACGCAAAAGGTTATTGGTTAGGAACTAGCTCGGGGTTGTTGCATCTTGAACAAGATGATTCCTTATATACGAAAGCGGACTTATTTTTAAATAACACTGTACACGGAGTTTTAGAGGACCACCAAGGCGATCTTTGGTTGAGTACCAACCAGGGATTGATACGCTTCAACCCCGAGACTCGTACAGGGCAAACCTATAACAGTGGAAATGGATTGGAAATCACCGAGTTCAGTGATGGTGCTTTCTATAAAGATGTCGTTTCGGAAACACTGTTTTTTGGAGGTACAAATGGTTTTATTTCCATTCAGACAAATGACTGTATCACCGAAGAGTATATGCCGCAAATCACCCTGAAAGGACTGTCTATCTTTGGCAAAGAACACAATATTCATAAGTTTCTTTATGAAAAGGAAGGTAAAACAATCCTTCAACTGGATTACAGTCAAAACTTCTTTCAGCTAAATTTTATGGCTATTGATTACATCAATGGCAACAACTATTCTTTTTATTATAAGCTTGAAGAAATGAGCAACCAATGGATAGAAAACGGAACATCCACCAGCGCTATTTTCTCTAATCTTGCTCCGGGTGAATATTCTTTATTAGTAAAATACAAAAACAATATAAACGGGCAAGAAAGCCAAACACAATCCGTCATTATTCGTATCACTCCGCCGTGGTATCTCAGTCCGCTGGCCTATATGGTATATTTCATTCTATTTGCACTGTTGTGCACTGCAGGGATATATAGGCTCATTTATATATACCGTCGCAAACAACACCGTATGTTGGACAAGATGAACCGGGAGAAGAAAGAAGAAATCTACGAATCAAAATTGCGTTTTTTCACTAATATCACTCATGAATTCTGTACGCCACTGACCCTGATTTATGGTCCTTGTGAGAAGATACTTGCCAATCCGGAGATTGACGCATACACTCAGAAGTATGCAAAGATGATACAACAAAATACTGAAAAACTGAATAATCTGATTTTAGAGTTACTTGAATTTCGCAGATTGGAAACCGGCAATAAAGTACTTTCTATTCAACAGTTATCCGTGTCGGAAAAGGTTAGAAGCATAGCGGAATCTTTCGAAGAACTGGCTGAAAATAAAGAAATGAATTATCAGTTGCATATTTCTCCGGACATTGAATGGAATACGGATATCAGTTGCTTCAATAAGATTGTCAGCAATTTAATATCCAACGCTTTTAAGTACACGCCCGACAAAGGAATTATCACAATAGAGTTGAAAGTGGAAAACCAGTCGTTAATTTTTTGTATATCCAATTCTGGAAAAGGGATAGCCAAAGAAAATTTATCCAAAATATTCGATCGTTATAAAATATTGGATTCTGTTGAGATGAACGGTAAGAATTCTCGTACAGGACTTGGATTAGCTATTTGTAAGAGCATGATTACGCAGTTGAATGGGGAAATCAGCGTAAATAGTGTTCTCTATGAAATGACAACATTCACCGTTACCTTGCCCAATCTTCCCATAACTGAACGGGAAACTACACAAACTACTTATGAAACCGGACTATTACATACGGCTACGGAGGAACCTATTGTTTTAGAAAAGACTGCCATAGAGTTTGATACGGGTAAACGGACCATCATGGTTATTGATGATGATAATTCCATGTTATGGTTCGTTTCAGAACTTTTTGCAGACAAATACAATGTGTGCTCTTTTGATAATGCAAAAGATGCATTGAGCAGTCTGGAGCAGAAGCAACCCGACTTAATTATTTCAGACGTCATGATGCCCGGTATCGATGGACTATCGTTTGCTTAGAAGATAAAGCAACACAAATTATGGAGTCATATTCCACTGATCCTCCTTTCCGCCCTACATCACGAAGACGATCAGGTAAAGGGCATCGAGTCAGGAGCAGAAGCCTATGTTACCAAACCTTTTAACGTGAAGTATCTGGAGAAAATCGTTTATCGTCTCATCAAACGGGAGGCAGACTTGAAAGAATATTATAGCTCTATTTTCAGTTCCTTCACTATGGAACATGGCAATTGTATACATAAAGAAGATCAGGAGTTCCTGGATAAAATGCTCGAGATTATAGAGAAGAATATTGCAAATCCCGATTTACAAGTGGAATTGCTAAGTAGTGAGATGGGGTATAGTACCCGCCAGTTCTACCGGAAACTAAAACCGATAACCGAACAGTCTCCTGCTGATATCATTAAGGAATACCGTCTAACAATGGCAGAACGGCTGTTAATAGCCAAGAATCTTACTATTGAAGAGATTATGGACCAGACCGGATTCAACAACCGCGGAACATTCTATAAACTGTTCTCAAAAAGGTATGGCATGCCTCCGCGACAGTATAGAGAGCAACAAAAGGAAAATGTAAAGAAGGAGAAGATATCGGGCATATCAGACGAATAGGGCGTCTGAAACTTGTATAACTTATTATTGGGGCTATACTGCATTATTCTTTCTGAAATTTGTGGGGCTGCAACCTCTGTATTTTTTAAATAGTTTATTTAAATGGCTTTCATCGGTGAAACCTAATTCTGCTACAATCTCACTGATTCTCATTTCACTATGCAATAATCTGTTTTCTACCAGTTTCAGTTTATAATTCAGTATGTACTGTTGCATTGTTTCGTTTGTGTGTTTTTTAAAGTAACGTCCCAAATAATTCTCTGAAATGCCGAAATGTTGACTGATAGTTTTCGTTTTGATTTTCTCGGATTGATAAATGTAGGTCTGGATATATTGCAGTATACCGAGTGATTTCTCTTCGGAGCATTCATTGACTTGCTCAGGCAGAAACATGGCGATATTGCGTGCAACGACTATTATTATGGTGTTTATCAGTTGCGTTATGATTTCTTTGCTATATAAGTTTCTATTGACGTATTCCCTGATGATGGCTTCAATCATAGGTTTTACGAGTAGTTTGTCTGTTCGATTTCGTAAAATACAGCCAGGTTGGTGGTTAGCATGCTGTAAGATAAATTCTAATCGTTTTATGTTTTCTGTACCGAAAACAGCGGAATGAATGTAGATATCATTGAACTTAATATTGATAAACTTAGTAGTGGAATGTATTTCAAATGAATGTGAGTCTCCGGGAGTTATCATAAATAGGTGTCCGTCGTGATAAGAAAATTTATTATTGTTAATCCATTGGATACCTGTACCCGATAAGATGTAGACCAACTCAAAAAAAGTATGGTCGTGTTCTTTTAGCATTGACTCGTCAAACTCACTGAAACTAATCTCAAACGGTTGATGTAAGTTTTCTCTTTTCATAAGACAAATATAGTCTAAAAAACGTAATTTTACCGATATAACGAAAAGTAATACATAATAATAGACCTAAAAATGGTATAACTTTGCTTTAAATATTAAAAATTGATAAGATATGAACTTTTTAGAACTTACAAAAAAACGTTTCTCGGTGAGAAATTATAAGTCAGACAGGGTCGAACAGGATAAAATCGACTATATCATTGAATGTGCCCGTTTAGCTCCTTCTGCAGTTAATTATCAGCCTTGGCATTTCATGGTGGTAGCCAGTGAAGAACAAAAACAGAATTTACGGCAATGTTATAATAGAGAATGGTTCGCACGGGCACCGGTATACATTGTTGTTTGTGCCGATAAATCGATAGCATGGGTACGTAAATCCGATAACAAAAATCATGCGGATATCGATGCTGCTATTGCTACAGAGCATATCTGTTTAGCCGCAGCCGAAATAGGGCTGGGAAGTTGTTGGGTGTGCAACTTTGATCCGGAATTGTTTAAAGCTAATTTCGGGCTGTCGTCCGAAAGATATCCGGTAGCTATTGTATCATTGGGATATATCCAAGAGCAACCTGATCACTTTACTACCCGAAAGGACAAGGATGAAATTGTTACTTTCTTATAAATCCGCATGGGAGGGAACGAATGAAAACAGAGATGGAGAAATGCTTGGCTGGTGAATGGTATGATTGCCATGCTCCGGTTTTTCTAGAACTAAAAGGAAAAACTCACCGTTTGTTGATGAGATACAATTCACTGTCTTATGAACAAAAAGAAGAAAAATATGCGATTCTGAAAGAAATGTTCGGTAGTATCGGAACAGAGGTTTCCGTAGGACATTCTTTTCTCTGCGATTATGGATGTAATATTCATATTGGTGATAATGTTACGGTAAATATAGGCTGTGTGTTTGTCGATTGCAATAAGATTACAGTTGGTAATAATGTACTGATTGCTCCTAATGTCCAGATTTATACGGCAACGCATCCCATTGATTTGAATGAACGGTTAACACCTGTTGAGGCACCGGAGGGAGTTCGATATGTCCGTCATACATTTGCCCTTCCAGTCACTGTTGAAGATGGTTGCTGGATCGGTGGTGGAGTTATTATATTGCCCGGGGTTACTATTGGTAAGGGAAGTGTTATTGGTGCCGGAAGTGTTGTTACCAAAAATGTTCCTGCAAACAGTCTGGCTGTTGGAAACCCATGTAGGGTGATTCGTCAAATCAATAAATCTGAAAAATATGATCCGGCTGGTAGCTTTTGATCTGGATGGTACGATAGGAGATACTATTCCGCTATGTTTAGCAGCATTCAGAGAGGCGACTACTCCTTATGTAGATCATGAATTATCAGATGACGAGATAGCGCGGACCTTCGGATTAAATGAAGAAGGTATGATCAATCAAGTGGTTTCCGGTAATAGTCGGGAGAAGGCATTAAATGATTTCTATGTAATTTATGAAGAAATGCATGCCATTTTATGTCCCAAGCCATTTGAAGGGATGAAAACATTGATCGGGCAATTACATGAAAGAAATGTAATAGTAGTTCTTATTACGGGGAAAGGTATAAGAAGTTGTGATATTACATTGAAACAATTTGGTATGGATGGGTGTTTTGACCGAATAGAAACCGGCTCTTCTGAAAAGAACAGAAAATCAGAAGCAATGAAGGCCATATCATTATATTATGGCTTTAAGTCGAATGAAATGATATATGTAGGAGATGCGGTTTCTGATATCGAGGCATGCTATTCCGTAAAGATACAGTGTTTGTCAGCGGCATGGGCTGCATCGACAGACTGTGAGCAGTTAGAAAAATATAATTCAGGTTATGTCTTTAGTTCAGTTCGGTTATTACGGGATTTTCTACTTTGTTGAAGTACTAGTTTGAACCATAAAAAGGTTACTAATATAGTTTGTGGAGATAAATAAAAAACGTTGCGAAAGATGATTCACAACGTTTTTTATTTTGAAGTGGTGCCACCAGCAAGAGAACTATTATCTTCTCTCTGTTGATTATCACCGTTTTATAGTTTCTTCCATTCGGAAATCCACATGATTTAGCACACGATTATGTTTTATCGTTTTGCTTGCTATAAGAACGATTCTATTTTCAAATATCTCTTTGTTTTAATATCGCATGGGATTTTCCTTGCAGAGTTACCACGCTGATATATAAAACTTTATATTTTTTGCTTCAGGCATATCCCATGAATTATCCTACTAATTTGTTACGTGCTTTTGCGGTAGTTTGCTCATGGAGAATACTGAATACAAAGATAAACTATATCTTCAAATTTCCAAAATCTAAAAATGATTTAGTAATCATTCAATAGAGAAACTTTGTTTAAATGAAATACCTGTAATCATATTCGTGCATAGAATTAGCCCCTATTAATTTTCCAATTCTTGCAATGTCATTGGACGATGATATAGTTGCTGGTAATTGAGAATACATATTTAATGAATTCCAATTCATTTTTGTAAGTCCTAATATTTCATTGGCAATTTGCTCTAAACTTCCTGTTCCATAATGTTTAATTATACGCAAAGGTTTTGGAATATATCTGCCTCCGGGATAAAAATTCCAATTAGGATTTATAACAGAAGGAATAACCCCATGAGCCCATAATAATGCCTCTTTGCTGCTTAGTTGAATACAAGTACCTCTTGATACAGAAAAGCCATCAATATCAACTTTTCCGTCGTGAATCTTGCTAGAAGCATATTTTATATTATTTTCGAAATTAATCTCAATTAAATCAATAGATTCAATTTTTTTGTTATCTGAAATACTATCAATTATACCTTGCTTTTCTTCGTCCGTATAAAAAGTTCTTTTATGAATCACAACTCGCTTAGGTAATTCATTCATAGATTCATAGAATAAATTTACAATACTTTTTCCAAATTCATAAGCATCATCATAACAAAGATGTGGTTTTTTATGTCTCCATTGAATTTTATCATTACTAATTTTTGCTAACTTATATTTTAGACCTTCTCCATTGGAACTATAAATATGACTACATCCTAAAACAATATGTCCGTTTATATCCTTTTTGTTTTCAACACTGTATCCAAGACCTGCAAATGCGGTTGTATTATTTGTGTTTGCAAGAATCCACGGAGTTCTGAATGATTTAACAAAGAAAGATAAAGAAAGCCACCAATGAATCTGACATTTTTGGATAGTATCATTAATTGTTTTCTCTCGTATTAATTGTGACATAATACCTTTTTCTGCGCAAAAAGCTTTAACATAATCATGTAAATCAAATGACTCCCCATCTAGTTGGTACGATGTATAGGGTTCCCATCTTTGAGGAATATAGATTACAATTATTTTACGACGAGTGGTCGAACTAATTTTTACGATACTATCGCAAATCAACTGTTTGATTTGTTGTGCTGTTTCTTTTATCCCCATAATTAGAGGTTCATTGATTCTTTCCCATTCATTATCATTTGGAGTAGGGAAACTTAAACTAACCCCATAGATTGCAAAAAATCCTTCATAATCAATTATGTAATTATCTTTATCGTTGTGTTTCTTGATCTTTGAATTTTGGTTCTCTAAAAACTGATAGAATCTTAGAGCATCTTGTGAAGGAGATATTATGCCCAAGGTAATGCTTTTTTCTAAAAAATCATTTACTCCTGTCTCATACGGTTTATTAATCAATAAACCTCGCATAGGATGTGTATCAGTGGCGGTTCTATTACCATTATTGGTTGAAAACAATAATGGTATTTCTTTAAATTGTACTCCTTGCAGCAGCAAATGATGACTTGATACATTATGATTGTTTATGCGAGGATTATTTAAGTCACATATATTTGTGAATACAGGAATGTTTTTTATTTTAAATTTGAATCCTGTTCCTGAATTAATGGGGAATTCATATTCATTGTTTTTCTTGAGAAGAATTTCTCTCCAATAATTTATGTATTCATTAAATTGTTGATTCCATAATTTTTGAAAAAAGAATAAGCCAATAGTTTGAATGCTAGATTTTTCAATGTTTGGATTTGCAAGAACAAAATCAGGATTCAATGATAAATAGTATTCTCCTGATATTCTATCAAAAGAAAGTAAAACAGCATTATAAACAATATGACCGGAAATAGATTTTGAATTATTTTCTGTCCAAATTTTGCCCTTATAGTCTGTTTTCAAATTACTTTGTAGAGCAAGTATCTTGCAAATTGTAGTTAGGAGTAATCTACTAACAGCTGTATTGTAAATCTTTATATTAGCTAAAGGCTTACGTTGTATATCGCTGTTCATTACATCTTTAAATATATCCTTAATTATATCTAATCTCCCAAATGCCCAAATTTGTTTATTGTAGGGGACGGCAGAGATGTCATTTCGTTCAAGGGTTCTTTCATCAACAAATTTCCAAGGTTTATCACTTATTGAGACATCAAACACAAAAACTTCATCAGGAAAACTGATTCTAAAAATATTACTTTTAAGTAGCTTGTTAACTCTTTCACATTTTAAATCAAAAGGTGTTATCGTGTCATTTATATTGCTTGTTTGATGTAATTCGAGCAGTTCTTTTTTAAGATTATTATCGTCTTCAACAACAATTTGAGTAATTTTCCGTAAAGTAGAATCAAATCCATCAGTAGGTATGTAAAATGCTCGACGTCCATTCTTTGTTGCAATTTGTATTAATTCTGCTATATCTGAATTTATGTTATCACCATAACCGCACCAATATAAAATACCTCCTCCTTGTTTGGAATATGCTTCTTTTAGAGTATCCATTAATGATGTGTCTCGACCACTATACCCCAAAACAATTAAATGCTTGTCTTGAACATATTCAATAAGTCTTTCTCGGAAAGTTTTATCCTGATTTAAAAGTTCCTCTTCTGTATTCTTTAAATCTCCATACTTAAAATCTCCATGTAGTTTTATTACAGGAAGTTCATGCCGATTTTGAGGACGATTATTCAGTCTTTGCACCGAATCTAATGTAATTTCAATAGCCTGAATTCCGTTTCCGATACAAGCGGTCACTACTAAGTCATCTAAGTTTGTTGTCCATACAGAATCTAACATTCCTTTTCTTGCAAGAAGAGGTATTAATTTGTAACCAATAGACGGTTTTTTGCCCGAACAAATTTTTTGAAAATATTGTCGTCGATGTTCATCGATAGGATAGCACTTATATGCATAAAAAGAATATTCTTCTTTACACCCTCTTTCGGGATATATACCTTGATTATTTAACCAATTTTGAATTATCTCCTGAGTTTTGGGATTTTTATAGTTGTCAATCCAACCAAAAGAAGATGAGTTATTTGTTTTATAAATATCTCTTTTCCATTCCCAAATACAGTCTTCTGCAGATGGTATATCTGAATTAATAGAGCATCCAGCACCAAGTAATAAAGAGAAAGTGTCATTCTTACTGATTCCTATAGCTCGTTGGAATTCGTCAAATTGCAATTTATTTATCATGGTTTATTTGTTCGTTTATCAATTCCACATTTTTGTTTCTTCTTCTTCTATTAACTCATATTACAGCAGGTTTTATTTTGTTGTAGATAATAGACTTATTATGTTTTCTTTGCTGAAACAAGCAAATCTTTCATATCTACATTCAACACTTTTGCAATAGCAAATAGAGTTTCGATTGAAGGTTGAGATACATTTGCACACCAGCGAGATACAGTTGCCTCATTTTTACCTAATGTTTCAGCAAGCCATTTCCCTGTCTTCTTTTTCTCCACAAGTACGACTTTTATTCGATTTAATTCCATTTGCAAAATTATTGATGTATATTGCAAATATATTGATTAATTATTAGTTGTGCAATTTTTACTATTTTTTTTATCGTGCAAAAAACAAAAACTTTGTAAGCGGTCATTAAACTAGCAAAGATTATTCTTATTATACAGTTGTTTTCCCAGATTTACAACTCCTAAATGTTGAGCAAGTAATGAATAGGAAATAACTTGTGCCATATTACAAACGAAGTATTATCAGATTAATCTTGGTCTTTGTTTTTTCTTTTTCTTGGTTATCAGTTCTTGTTGTTTATCCGTTGAATTAATATCTGTAGTTGATAGAAGTGTGGAAAATAGAGAAGATAATCCGAAATTGGTCGAATTAGAATCATACTTATTTTCAAGATTGTTTTCTTGTTGATTTGTAAATATGTTTTCAATCATGTCGGCTTGCTTATCTGTATGTTTACATATTTGCATACTGTCTTTCTTTTCACTTGTAAAATTCTGTTTAGGGGTGTTCTGCTCTCGTTTTTGAAGTCGTAGTTTATTTGTGATGGTGCTATTCTTCATGATGTTGTAATACTCGAACGCTTCGGATAATTGTCTATTGTAATTAAACAGTTTATCAAATCCTTGTTCCGCCTGTTGGAATAGGTTCACTCGGTCAAAACCACCTTTTATCACTCCGTTCTTGGTATTTTTGTGATTGGTAAGTGGTGATAGCTTCTTTTTATTAGACTGATCTTTCCGACTTACAATTAAATGACAGTGCATATTCAACTCATTGTCGGAACGGCTACGATTAAAATGAATTTTTCCGTAAAACTTTATATCCGAGGCGGATAGCTCTTTATTAAAATTTTTGGCATATTCAGGAATAAACACTTCACGAATATAGCGTTTCATTGCTTCGGCTTGTTCCTTCTCTGTACTACCCATTGCTCGGAGTTCCTTTTCCGATGGGCTGACGTGAGTGGCATAAAACTTAGCATCCGTTTTTAAGAGTTGCCCGATATTACTATCTATATCTTTTATAACCATTGATTTATAGATGTTATCATCTGTCAAATTGAAAAAGCCTTCTGTATAGATATCCTTTTCCATTCGTTCTAAATCCTCATGTTCTAAATAATTGGCTAACTGCCGGCTACTGCCTGCATTATTATATGTACCCTTCGATGGTGGGGCAAAATCTATGTGCATAGCTTATATATTTATCAGATTACTGATTTCTGCTTTCATGTTCTCTTTCCTTTTGCTATCCATTACTCCACAAGCAGAAAGTTCTGAATAGAGTTGTATTAAGTGAAACAACTTTTTATAATCTCGTTGGTGTATCTGGTAAAGTGCGTTAATCTGTTTGGACTGACTGTTTATCACATCAGCATGATTACAGAACTGTTCACTTAACTTTTTAAGTACGGCTGTTTGTCTCTCCTGATTGGCTTCCAGTTGAGAGAGAATAAGAGTCTCTAAAGTTTTTCCGATAGCATCAAAACGCAAAGCGATAGAATTAGTTGTCCGTATCATGGGATTCAGCTGTTCTTCTTCATAGTGACGAATGAAGCGGATAATATCATCTTGCCTCTTATTTATTTTCGCCAGTTCCGATTTTACGGATTCAGGTGCTTCGGATGGGTTGATATGCGCCTTATCTATATACCCGAACGCCAACTTTACAACTTCGCTCTTTTTCAGTGAATAGCGTTTGCATATCTTCTCTACCAAAGATGCTGTTTCCTTGTCTATGGAAATGGTAGTGAATATTGTTTTTCGACTGCTATTGGGCATGATAATTACTTTTTTATAGAAATATGAATAGATAAATACCTGATAATAAGCGTTGCAAAGAAAATGCTTATTACAGGTGTCATTACAGCGTGTTCTTGTAACACGCTAAAGCCGAAGGCTTTGCCCCGCAGGGCAAGAGGGAGAACAGGACAAAGTCTAGTTCCCTCTTGCTCAATTTAGCGAAACGAGCGAAGCCGGAAGGCGTAGCTGTTTCTGCTAAATTGGGGTGATAGTACAAGGAAGGAGCAGTAATGCTTCATTCCTAAATTTGCTACCTTTTGCTTTCACGGCTGATTCTCTAATTGATTGGCTTTTTCAAACTGTTTGTAGCTTTGGAAATCAGCACGTTCACGAACGAAAGACCGAATATCACCAGCACGGTAATAAGTTTTCTTTCCGATGGTAAAGAAAGGTAGTAGCCCGCTTACCCTATAACGTTGAAGAGTTCGGAAAGATACTTTCAGAAGAAAGGCTAAATCCTGATTATCGAGTATCTTTTCATTATCATCTAATACTTTATCGGTATTGATTAGGGATTTTAAGTCTTTCCCTATTTCAGTGAGTTTCTTGGATAGCTTCTCCATCCATTTTTCAAAGTTTTCGTTGTCTATATACATTTTGCTTCATTTTTTGGTGATACATTATGAATGTCAATCGATTGATGATGCAAAAATCGGCAGAATGGAGAATCAGAAAAAGAGGAGTAGTTACCTACTCCCCTGAAAATAGAATTCAAATAGTTGTAAATGAGAAAATTATAAAACCATTTTGTCTAATGTTTATTAGATCGTTTACGGGCTTCTTTGTTAATTGCATTCTTTAAAGCATCTAATGTTTTGGTCAGATTGAATGGTTTACGCATAAAAATAGCATCCAGTTTATCGTATATACTTCCAAATCTCAAATTGAAAAGGACTTCAAAACCGTGAGCTAAACGAACTAATGGGACGGGCTTTCCGTCTTTTCCGACTACTTCGCCTAAAAAAGATAACCCTATTACTATTTCAGCAATACCAATAATCCCCAAGTCCTTTGATTTAGGGATTACGTATAGATCTGATTCGAATGTTGGTGAGATAGGTGAAACAAATGATTCAGGATGCTTAATTTTTAGACTTAATAGTTCCAATTCTACATTGATAATAGCTAGCACTTTATGCAGATAAGAATTTTTAAGCGCATTTTTCCCCCTGCTCGCACTGATATAGCTCTTTTAAGGGTGCTATCTCAATACGAGTGAGATTCAGCATCCGAAAGATGTTGGAGTTATCTTTTGAATTGCCAATTGTTGCTATGCACCTGATAAATTCGTCATAAGCGTCTTGCATTTCTGTGTCAGTTACTTTTTGTGAGGAATCAGTCAATAAGATGATAATCCTCGTTTTTGATAAATCATTCATAAGCATGAAGTGTTTAATAATTAATGAGTATTAATAATCAGACTAAAGTCTGTTACATGTTGCTGAATGATTTCTGTATATCTTTAAAACATGAATCCAATCTTTATTGAAATAGCATTATGGCTTAGCTTCTCTGCAAACTCGGCTGTAAACAATGATTGCTTTTGCGTTTTCAGTCGTTCAAATTTCTGGGATTCATATCCTAAAGCCAAGAATAACTTCTTACTTTTACAAATAGAATATTCTACCCCAGCAGACGGATTCAGATAAAAACCTCCATTAGCATTTTTATTCGGTGCAAAACTATATCCAACGCCACATTCTATATAAGGAGTGAACTTTCTAGGTTTTATGATTAAAAATTTTGTATCGGCAAATAACGGGATCAGAACTTTCTCATAAATAGATAATCCTGTCCCGACACCGACAGAGAACCGTTTGTTGATGGCATAATAACCCAGAACCTGTAATGAAAAAGGAGTAGCTGCTGGCTCGCTCATGTCAATACCTGTTCCTACACTTGTTGCAAAAGTGAAGTGTTCTTTCTTTTGGGCTGTCGCCATTGCAACAGTACAGCTTGCTATAATTAGTAGAATAATCTTTTTCATTGGATCGTTACAGTTATGCGTTTTACAATGTGTAAAGCTGTTGTAAGCCCGGATGTATCTTCATTAATCTCTCCCGAACTTCCATCTGGACTACTATGCCCGATCAAATTTGCTTCAAATGATTTTTCTCCTGATAATAAATCGACATTGGCAGTATATACAATCGCTGGTTGTCCACTTCCTTCTTTACCACCAGAATAGTTGCTTTCTCCTTCTTTGGCTAATTTGGGAAAGGCTTCATTGAAATCGGTAGAGTGATTGATTTCTATTTTTACCACAAATTTCTTTAGTGCTGTTGTCGGACTTAATTTGATATCAAAACTTCCATGTGGGGTTGCCCCTGATATGCCATCTGTTAATGGTTCTTTCTTTGTGTGGCAAATAAAGTCCATCATCGTATTTTATTCCACGTGAATAACACCAATGAGGTAGAGCTTCTTTTCGTCGGTTTCCTCCCGATGCTTGCCAAGATTGAGTGGCGATCTTATGAGTTACATAGACCGTTGAAAGATAATTCCCTTGTGTATCTTCCAACCAGACAGCAATTTGAGGTGGGTTCTTTTTGTTGATACCTAAGAACAAAGGAAAGTCATGCAGCCATTGTTCACCCTGTTCGATACATACCTTTACATCTCCTTTCTCATACTCAATCAATTCCTGTTGGCAGGAACAAAGGCTGACAAGCCATAAATAAATCAATGTCAATCCCATTTTATTCATATTAGTTTTATTAAATTGTTATTTTATCATTGTTACTAACCGGGAACATAGTAAGCAAAAAAATATTAGACTAGTAATGTTTCAATCTTTTTACGGGGAGAATAAGGGATTTGCTTTGCATAACCAATTCTCATTATTAATGTTGGGTGTTCCTTATTGACAGGTAATTTCTCTCGTAAGTCAAAAGCTAATGCCGCAACTTCACACGGCTGATTCAAAAAAGCATAAGAAATCCCGATCTCAGTTACTTTTAACAGAAAGCGTTGGAGTGTTCGCCCCAAGTTAATCCACTCTTCAATTGTATCTCGTTGTGTGGCGCATACAACAAAATGCGAGGAAGAATCTATTTTCTTTCTATCCGATTTGTTTTGCGCATTAGGTTTTAAGAATAAGCTAACTATGGGACGTGCTAATATTCTAGGAAGTGGTGGATTTCCAAAAACCAAATAACTTAGCCCGTTATGTGTAGCCTCAACTTGTTTTTTATTAAACCTCATCCACGAAAGCAATTCATTTTTGAAAGCAATGTCAGCCATTTGAATTTCATTCCCTTTCATTATGTATTGGGTTATTGTATTTGCAAATGGCGTATTTATTTCAGTAAAGTAGAATTGAATACCATTTTCTTTTGGAATGGATTGAAGTTGTTGTAGAATTCCATCTGATATTTTATTGCCATTATAGATATTGCGGTTTGTCTGTCGTTTCTCAATTTGATGGAATAGGGAATCTTCAATTGTGAGAGCATTTTTCGTTAATTCAAGAATAATTGCTTCTATACTGCATTCTATTATATGGGTAGTGTAACCGAAATAGCTGGCAGCGATGCATAAGTTTTCAACAGCACAGCCTAAGCTAATAAATAACTCACGATTGTTTCTATCAACGACAGGTAACGCTACATCTAAGTTGGGGAGAACCGTAATAGTACTGTCCGTAATATGAAACTTCCAAGGCTGTGTGTTATGTCCCGAAGGAGCTTTAGAAGCATAACTGGCTATTTGTATGAAATCAGTTTTCATCTTGAAATACCTTATTTATTAAAACTTCAATTCCTTCGTTTATCTGTTCCCATCCTGAATTCTCATTCAAAGGAATGCCATTGTAAACCGGACAAAAATCTTCCAGCATTACCAAATAAGTAATTGATGCTGTCAGCATAGAGGCTATCGCTGCAATTTCCTTTTGGGGATGTCCTGTTAGTTCGCTTACTTTCTTTACAAGGTCTATTCCTACTTTTTCCCGTTGCTCTCTTAGCTTTACAATCATATCATTATTACAAGATAATTCCCAGCGATAAAGCCTTTTCAAAGTAGGATTATTCCTTAATTGCTCAATCTGTCCTTGAAACATACTTTTCACGAATGCAGGTAGTTTTTCACGGCTGGGATATTCAAGAGGGAAATTGATCCAAAAATCATGTTGCCGTATGTAAGCAGCCATAAGTCCCTCTACCGAACCAAAATAACGGTATATCAATATCTTTGAAACACCTGATTGGGTAGCTATAGCGTTAATGCCGATTTTTTCGAAGCCATCTTCGGCAATCATTTTACCGATAGTATCTAGCAACCGCTTTTCGGTAGCTTCCCGATCTCTTTCTCCTGTTATGCTTTTTCCTTTCATTTTACGTGTTGTTACTATTCGGGAACAAATATATGTTACTTGTCGGAAACATGCAAATAATATGCTTGGTAAATTTGCAGTGGTAGAAAGTTTTTTGCTATCAAGCCAATGCTGAACTTACTATGCCATCCTTAGACAGTTTAGAAAACGGCTCTTGATTCTTCTTTCATTTGCTGGTGAAATAGAATCAACACGTTTTATAAACCATTTAAAAGTAAAAGTATGGAGGTAGTAACCATTGAAAAAAGAACATTCTTGTATATCTGCGAGAGGTTCACGGAGTTTGCTAAACGAATAGAAAGTTTGTGCAATACTCATACTCAGGAAGTCGAAAACTGGCTGGATAGTCAGGAAATGTGCCTGTTGTTAGGTTTTAGTAAACGAACGCTGCAATATTATCGAAGTAGTGGGCGACTGGCTTATTCTCAAATAGGAAGCAAGATTTATTATAAGTCTTCTGATGTGGAAAGAATTATTGCGGATAGTGAAACACAAAATCAATCACTCAAACAAGCCACGCCTTATGAAAAGAACTAAAGAAAATTATCCGTCTTTCAACCTGTTTTCCATTGTTGGCACATGGGAAAGCATTAATCTGAATCCTACGGTTATCATCTACCGGAACGACAACGATTATCTTCTCTCTATTATCTATGTATCGGAAACCACCAAACAGGCTTCACCTGCCACTTATGAAATACAGAAAGAAGGTAGTCTGTATTTTATAGCTCCTGCTCCTAAACGGTTTTATATAGATTATGATCCAGTGAAAGATGTGCTTAATCTTTCATCACTTGGTGACTATCTGCGAAACTAATCAATCAACCAGCCAATTATCTAATTGATTAGCCATCTAGTCATCTTGAAATCAATGTTTCATACTTCAAAAAATTAATGTTTAAAGTTACTGAATCGTGCAGAATAGCAGGAATTAAACGATAAGACAATCAACGACTTATGATACAATTCGTGGACACTTTTTTCGAGACTAAAATTGTCCACGATTTAGCACTACGGAAGTGCGTAATTCTGCCCAAAATATGCGGATTAGGGGAAAAAGAAAAACCCTGAAATGTTTAATTTTCAGGGATTTACCAAATTTGAAGTCTTTTAAAAGTGGTGCCACCAGGAATCGAACCGGGGACACAAGGATTTTCAGTCCTTTGCTCTACCAACTGAGCTATGGCACCTTTCTCGTTTGCGGGTGCAAAGATAAGTATATTTTTTAATACCGCAATAACTTAAAGGGAAATTTTTACCAATTTCTGACTCGTGGAAATATAAATGCATTTTTGTTAGAATAAATATGTAGATAAACAGCTATTTATGCGACATATTTTATAAATTTACGCACTGAAACGATCAAAACAATATAAACACTCTATTACTATGTCATCACTGGCGATTATTGTTATAATAGTTTTGTTAGCTGCCTTCATCTATATGTGGGCAAAGTGCCAGTCACTCCAGAAAGAGGTGCATTCGAAGGAAAACAAAGAGAATGAACTTAAAAAGTTGGCTCTGGTTTTGCAGAACATCAATGCTTACTTCTTATTGATTGACAAGGATTTTGTGGTTTGTGACACCAATTATTATTCTTTAAACCGTCTTCCGATTCAGGTAGGTGGAGTTACCAAAAGAGTCGGAGATTTGCTGCATTGTAGAAATGCGATTGCAGCCGGTGAATGTGGCCAGCATGAACAATGCAAACTATGCTGTATCCGTGCGTCTATCGGAAAAGCTTTTTACAAGAAAGCAAGTTTTAAAAATCTGGAAGCTTCCATGAAGCTATTAAGTGAGGATGAAACGAAGGTGACCCTTTGCGATGTATCGGTATCGGGTACTTATTTGAATATTCATGGTGAAGATTATATGGTGTTGACTGTTTATGATGTGACGGAGCTGAAAAATGTGCAAAGGCTGCTGTCTATTGAAAGAGAACATTCCATTTCTGCTGATAAATTGAAATCTGCCTTTATTGCTAATATGAGTCACGAGGTACGTACACCGCTAAATGCAATTGTCGGATTTTCCGGTTTGATGGTATCGGCTTCCAGTGAAGAGGAACGAAAAATGTATGCTGATGTTATTGCAGAGAATAATGAACGCTTGTTGCGCCTGGTGAATGATATTTTCGATCTTTCTCAAATAGAATCGGGAACAGTAGATTTTGTTTATACGGAGTTTGATGCCAATGATTTGCTAAGAGAGTTGGAGGGAATTTTTAAGACGAAATTGAATAACTCGTCGGTGGAATTGGTTTGTGAGGCACACATACAACCTATAATGATGTATTCGGAACGGGAACGTATCATTCAGGTATTGTCTAACCTGTTACATAATGCAATGAAATTCACCGAATCGGGTGAAATTCGTTTGGGTTGCAGCCTGAAAGGAACGGAAGAGGTTTGCTTTGTTGTGTCCGATACAGGCATTGGCATACCGAAAGAGGAACAGAAAAAAATATTCTCACGTTTCATAAAACTTGATCGTGAAATGCAGGGGACAGGACTTGGACTGACTCTTTCGCAAACGATCATCCAAAATCTGGGTGGAAATCTTGAACTTGATTCGGAAATTAACCGGGGATCTACTTTCAGCTTTGTGTTGCCACGGGTGATAAAACCGGAACTAATAAAGTCACAGGCAATAAAGTAATCTCCAATCGCTAGGTATTGTATCTATTAAATGATGATTGGCATACTTCTAAATAAGAGGGCCTGCAAAAATCTCTAAAATAAATTACCCTCACTACAACCGTGAAGTGCATCCCAAAGGTTTTATAACCGACTAAAGGGGAGCACTTCACTGTAGTGAGGGTAATTTTATAAGTTCAAAGCTGTTTGAATAGCCTCTTACTTTTTGTGAACAGGATGAACACTTAGTCTTTACGACTTAGGTGCATCCTTATCTTTGTCTCCGGTTCCCGGAGATGCTTTGCCGGAAGTAGAATTTCCGCCGGATGTAGCAGAACTGCTGCTTGGTGGAGTAGCACCGGAAGCGGTGGCACCAGAGGATGCCGCATCAGGAGCTGCTGCATTAGAAACGGTTGCACCAGGCTTAGCTGTACTTGCCCCGGTTGCTCCTCCTGTATGTGCAGAAGTTGCGGTAGGACGGGCAGCATTAGCGTTACTTGCACTGACATTGACAGTGGTAGGTTGAGCCTGAACTTCCCAGTGGAACGGTTCGAAATTGGAGTTTGGATCTACCCAAGACGGTTTCTTGGAAGCATAGATAATAAACGGAGCAATAACAACGATAATGGCACCGATAATCAGTACGGAGAACCAAACAGTGTTGCTACCTGTAGAGATCTGGCTGGGCGGGATGAAGCTGAGGATAAAGGCAAGCAATGATCCGCAGAAACCAAGACCGCCAACAAACCACATCAAACCGTTACCTGACTTACCGATACGGAACGGACGGTTGAGTTTCTTCATCTTATAACGCAATGCGATAGCTCCGGAGAACATCAACAAGTACATAATCAGATAAAGAATAACTGTCAGCTGTGACAGAATCTGATAGAAGCTCTGTACGGACGGCATAACGACGAACAACAGACTTAATACAGTTACAGCGATACCTTGTACGAACAGGATATTCTTCTGTACACCCAGTTTGTTTGTTTTCTGGAAGAACGGAGGCATATACCCCGCTTTACCTACGGCAAATATACCTTTTGACGGACCGGCAACCCATGTTAATACACCTGCCAGTACACCAAATGCAAGAGCGACAGCAATGATTGGTGACAACCAGGAAGCATGAATATATCTGAAATAGTTGTCGAAGCCGACGAGTAGACTTTGAGTCAGGTTGATATCTTTTGCAGGGATAATCACACCTAATGCAAAAGTACCCAAAACGAAGATCAACACTGTGATAAGTGCACCGATGAATACGGCTTTCGGATAGTTTTTGGAAGGGTTCTCTACGTCTTTTACGTGGATACCACCCATTTCCATACCGGCATAAAACAAGAAGATACTGGCAGCAAGAACAACATTATCAAAGTTGGTAAAGTCGGGGAAGAAGCTGCTGTTGAAATCCATATTGGAATGTCCGCCGCTTGCCAGATAAATGATTCCCAAGATAATCAACAGGGCAGCCGGGATAATTGTACCGACCATACCACCGATTTTAGCAACCTTACCTACCCAGCTCATACCTTTCAGGGAAATGAAAGTAGCCAGCCAGTAGATGATAAGCACTACGACGAGCGTATAATACTTATTGTTTGCCAGTGACATGTCATGTACGTCATTCATTCCGATGAAAGCGATAGATACGGCACCAAACGTTAACACTGTCGGATACCAGATCGTACTTTCGATCCATTGTACCCAAATGGCGAGGAATCCCAGTTTTTTGCCGTAGGCTTCGCCTACCCACCGGAACACACCACCCTGCTTATCCTGAAACATCGCCGCCAACTCTGCTGCAACGAGCGATGTAGGGATTAGAAAGACAATAGCTGCAAAAAGATAATAGAAGGCCGAACTCATTCCATATACGGCCTCGGCTGGTAGTCCACGCAAGGATACTACTGCCGTAACATTCATGATAGCCAGGGTAAACACACCCAGCTTCACTGCATTTTTAATATTCGCCATAAGTTAAGGTTTTAAGTGAAAAATATTTTAAAGTCAGTGTTATAACAACATTTTGCGTGAGATGTTTCCGCAATCTCTTTCAAAGTTCGTTAATTAACATCCCCGAAATGGGAGATTGTAACCCCGGATTTACTTCTTCCGAAACAATCGCTTTCTCCAATTGTTTTTAAGCAATCTAAATTATAAATGAATCATTTTATTATAAACTAAGTAGTTATGAAATCAGCGCTTTCAGATTTTATTTCCGGGAAAAAGGGAATCTATGGTATTCTTCACATTATTATATTAGTAATGTCCCTATTCCTGGTGATTAGTATCTCGGTAGATACTTTTAAGGGAATTCCTTTCTATACACAGTCTTCGTATATGAAAGTACAGCTATGTATCTGTCTTTGGTTTCTTTTTGATTTTGTATTGGAGTTCTTTCTGGCAAAACATAAGGGACGTTATTTGCGGACGCATTTTATCTTTTTATTGGTGGCAATTCCTTATCAGAATATTATCGCCTATTATGGGTGGACATTTTCGGATGAGATCACCTATCTTCTCCGTTTCATACCTTTATTGAGAGGAGGATATGCGCTTGCCATTGTGGTCGGCTGGTTGACCTACAATCGTGCTTCGAGTTTGTTTGTCTCTTATCTGACGATGTTGTTGGCAACGGTCTATTTTTCCAGTCTGGCATTTTTTGTGCTTGAGCATCGGGTGAATCCCTTGGTGAATGGTTATGGAGATGCTTTGTGGTGGGCTTTTATGGATGTCACTACCGTCGGTTCGAATATCATAGCGCAGACGGTGACCGGACGTGTACTTTCCGTTTTGTTGGCTGCCCTGGGTATGATGATGTTCCCTATCTTTACAGTTTATATCACAAATCTGATTCAGCAATCTAACAAACGTAGAAAACAATATTACGAAGAGGAGGAACTAGAGAAAAAGGCTTCCGAGAAAAAAGAATTGGCAGAAAAAGCAGCCGTACAGAAAGGAGGTGTGTCATAATGAATAATAAAACGCAGATTAACGCAAATTATCGCAGAAATAATTTTATAAGTCGTTGATTAATATATCAATATAATTGGAATAATCTGCGGTAATTTGCGTTAATCTGCGTTTTGACACACTCTGGGATAAGATGAAAAAACAGATGAAGTGATGATGACGGTAAAGTGTTGAAAACCAAAGATGAATTACTTTTCTTAATACTATAATTACTTTTCTTTATAAGCGGCGAAGGAAAAGGGGTGGAAAAGAGGTATTACTTTCTATCTTTGTTGAGAAGAGACAAGACACGACGCTGTTATAACCGTTATTGAATGAATCAAACTTTACCTTATCCGGGTTAATAACAGCTATCTCATTTTAATAACTAGAGTTGTTCAGGGGTAAGTTCAATTTGTAGCATTTGAAAAATGATGCCGTTTGTATTGAAACATTGGCGGGAAATCAAGAGGGTAAGGGGAATAGAAAAGAGGTTGTGTCAAAACGTTGGCACAACCTCTTTTATATTTTACAGTTCTGCTATA
>OBWG01000150.1_pt1 | contig 76336 bp, 63 predicted proteins | sample 1495221 | NCBI WGS metagenome assembly OBWG01 (sample SAMEA2580053, study PRJEB22360) | human gut metagenome | reverse complement strand
TACCACAAAAGCAAAATGCCCGTAGAGCCGATAAAATAAGGCTTTGCGGACATTTGAGAAGATATAAAAAGATAGTTAAAAAGACATATATAATTTATAGGAAATTTTTCAGTATTCTGAATTTTTTTACTCCTGTATTGGATCACAAGGCAGCCGTCCGTAGATTTTCGCCATGCGGCGGCATTTTTCCAGGAGTTCTTCGTTCACCTCTCCCGGCAAAAGACGCCATTTCCAGTTTTTTCCCAGCGTAGACGGCTCGTTGATCCTGGCCTCCGTACCAAGCCCAAGATAATCCTGAACGGGGATCACAGCCAGCCTCGCCGGACTTGCCAGAGCCAGACGGATAAACTGCCAGGGCAGCTCTTTTTGCGGCACGCAAAGGCTGCCGGCGTATTCTCTTGCAAAGCTTTGATCCTTTTCGCTCAGAGAATCAAACCAGCCGGCCAGCGTATCATTGTCATGTGTTCCCGTATAAACTACACAATTTTCGCTGTAATTATGGGGCAGATAGCCGCTGGCCTCCGTATCGTCAAAAGCAAATTCCAATACCTTCATCCCAGGATAGCCGCTGGCCTTAAGCAGTGTGCGAACTTCCTGGGTAAGAAAGCCCAGATCTTCGGCGATCACCGGCAGTTCTGCGCCAAAATGCCTCTCCAGCGCTTCAAACAGCGAGATCCCCGGCCCCTTCTCCCAATGGCCGAATTCCGCCGTTGGATCGCCGTATGGTATGGAATAATAAGACTCAAAGCCTCTGAAATGATCCACCCGCACCACATCATACATCCGAAGGCTGTATTCCATCCGCCTAATCCACCACTCATAGCCTGTTTCCCTGTGATATCCCCAGTCATAAAGCGGATTTCCCCAGAGCTGCCCCGTAGCTGCAAAGGCATCGGGCGGACAGCCGGCCACAGCCTTTGGCAGGTTTTCCTCATCAAACTGAAACAGTTCCGGGTGGCACCAGCTGTCCGCCCCGTCAAAAGCTACATAAATGGGTATATCGCCTATGATCCGAATTCCTTTTTCATTGGCGTATGCCTTTAAAGCCTGCCACTGCTCCTCAAACTTGATCTGCTGAAACTCATAAAAGCCAATATCATCCGAGAGCAGCCGTCGGTAGCTTTCCATGGTTTCCGGCTTCCGCAGACGGATATCGCTCTCCCAGAGATACCAGCTCTTAGACTGAAAATGATCCTTAAGAGCCATATAGAAACAGTATTCCCTGGTTTCCCGGATCAGCCTTTCCTCAGAAAGCCTGTGTACCGCCGCCTGGATGCGATCGGTATACTCTGCCTTCCCATTTTCCTCCCCCTCATCCCCAGCCATGTTCCGTTTCCACCGTTCATAGGCCTTTCTTAAAAGAGGGAAGCGTTCATAATAGATCCTGTCATAGGAAATATACCGTCTCGACGGTCCAAAATCCGCCTGGTCACATTCCTCCTTTGTCAGCAGTCCTTCCGCGATCAGCTGCTCCAGGTCGATAAAATAGGGATTGCCCGCAAAAGCTGAAAAGGACTGGTACGGAGAATCCCCGTATCCCGTCGGCCCAAAGGGCAGCACCTGCCAATACCCCTGTCCTGCCCGTTTTAAAGCGTCTGCCCATTCATATGCTTCCTTTGAAAATGCCCCGATGCCGTATGGCGACGGCAGGCTGGCTACCGGAAGCAGGATACCACATTCCCGCATATTCGATCCCCCTTATTTTTGATGATACTTCTGGTATGCACGATCTGCATCTATCTCTGGTCTTCTGTCTTATCCTACTCGTCCCCGCCGCGATACTCCCCTGGCGTCATCCCATATTTCCTGCGAAACAGCCGGTTAAAGTAGGAGACATTCCCAAACCCGCACCGAGCTGCGATCTCTGTCACTGTATCCGAAGTAGTCCTAAGAAACCCTCCTGCCCTGAAAAGCCGGTAATCATTCAAAAAGTTCACAAAAGACTGTCCCGTATACTGCTTAAAGTATTTCATAAAATGAGACTGACTGTAAAAGCATAGTCCCGCCGCCTGTCCTGTATCAAGCGGTTCCCCATAATGCTCCTCAATATAACCCAGCACCTGCTTGATCCGTTCTCTGGCTTTGCCGGGACATTTTTCCTGTAAAGGGATACCTGCCTGAAATACCTGATACATAAACTCATACAGCTGCCCCTTTACCGCCAGCTGATATCCCGTTTTCCTCTGCTCCGATACACGGTCAAGAAACGCAATGCACCTTTCAAACTCCCCATAATCCGCCATTCCCCTTCGCCGAAACAGCGGTGCCTTCATCTGCTCTTTGACAAGAGGCCAAAGGAGATATCCGGTACAAAGATCCTCCTCTCCTCCCATCAGAAGGGACAGCCTGAAAATGATATTTTCGTAATCCATCCGCTGTTCTCCGACGCCGCAGATGGAATGAAGCTGTCCGGGAAATATCCCCATGATATCGCCTTCCTCCACCTCATACTCCACCCGATCCACTGTTACTCTTCCATGCCCTTTTTTTATAGAAAGAATCTCCATCTCCTCATGCCAGTGAAGAGCTACATTTTTAAAATCTCCTGGAATGGAACAGGGATAAATGTTAAACGGAAATTCCCTTTGTCCATGGATTTTGGTCTCATGATACTCCGCAGATTCCATTTTTCCCCTGTCTTTCATCACGTTTTCCCCTTCCCTGTATACATGATGCAGGCTCCTGCAGACCACGGCTTCAGGCTGGCGCTTCGCAGCTCTCCCGTCACGCAGCGTGCATATACCGTATGAACAACGCTTTTTTTGTTTTGATCATATTGTACTATATTCCGCTGTCATTCTGCAAGAAAATTTCACCCGGCCATAGTAAAATGTACCTTAACCTGCAAATACCTGCTCCATGCAGAAAGGAAGATCTTATATGACCAAAAAAGAACTGGAAATCGCTCTGCGCAGCGCCTGTCCCCGGTCTGTCGCTGAGTGTACCAATGAAGAACTTTATACCGCCCTGCTTTCCATTTCCCAGCAGGCTGCCCGCGAAAAAAAGTCATCTCAGGGGAAGAAAAAACTCTACTACATTTCCGCGGAATTTCTTATAGGAAAGCTTCTGTCCAACAACCTGATCAATCTTGGTCTTTACGAACCGGCAAAGGAAATCCTTCTGGAAAACGGAAAATCTCTGGCGGCTATCGAAGAAACAGAACCGGAGCCATCTCTTGGAAACGGCGGACTGGGCCGGCTGGCAGCCTGCTTTCTGGACTCCATTGCAACTTTGGGATTAAATGGAGACGGGATCGGCTTAAATTACCATTTCGGCCTTTTTAAGCAGCTCTTTAAGGATAACAAGCAGAGCGAGGAGCCAAACCCCTGGATTCAGGAGGTCTCATGGCTTACCAAAAGGGATGTGACCTACAAAATACCTTATAAAAATTTCACCCTGACCTCCCGGATGTACGATATTGAAGTCACCGGCTATAACGGCCGTACCAACTGCCTTCATCTTTTCGATGTGGAAACCGTGGACGAATCCATTGTATCAGAAGGCATTTCCTTTGACAAAACGGATGTGGCAAAAAACCTTACCCTTTTTCTCTACCCCGATGACAGCGACCGTGCCGGACAGATCCTGCGGATCTACCAGCAGTATTTCATGGTAAGCAACGCGGCCAGACTGATCCTGTCGGAAGCGGCGGCCAGAGGCTCCAACTACCACGATCTGCCCGAATATGCTGTGATCCAGATCAATGACACACACCCAACCATGGTGATCCCTGAGTTGATCCGCCTGCTGATAACAGATCATGGTATGGAAATGAATGAGGCTATCGATGTGGTAAGCCGCACCTGCGCCTATACCAACCACACCATTCTGGCCGAGGCTCTGGAGACCTGGCCCATGGAATTTTTCAGGGAAGCCGTGCCTCAGCTGATTCCCATTATGGAAGTGCTGGACGATAAGATCCGCAGGAAATTTGACGATCCCTCCGTCTATATCATTGACAAAGAGGATCGAGTGCACATGGCCCATATAGATATCCACTATGGTTTCAGTGTAAACGGTGTGGCGGCCCTGCACACAGAAATTTTAAAAAACACGGAGCTTCACAATTTTTATCAGCTGTATCCTGAGAAGTTCAACAATAAGACAAACGGCATTACCTTCCGCCGGTGGCTGCTTTACTGCAATCCCCAGCTGACGGATTTCATCTCACGCTTTATCGGAAACGGCTTTAAAACGGATGCCTCCGAACTGGAAAAGCTGGATCAGCCTGCAATCTCCTGCAATCTAAAACATTTATACCGCCTGCTTTCCATCAAAGAACAGAAAAAAGCGGAACTGGCACAATATTTAAAGGAAACCCAGGAAATTGTGATTGATCCCGATTCCATTTTCGATATCCAGATCAAACGCCTCCATGAGTACAAACGCCAGCAGCTAAATGCCCTGTACCTGATACACAAATATCTGGAAATAAAAAAAGGCCGCAGGCCTTCCACTCCCATTACCGCTATTTTCGGCGCCAAGGCGGCTCCCGCCTATGTGATCGCCAGGGATATTATTCATCTGATCCTCTGCCTGCAGCAGATCATCCAGTCCGATCCTGAGGTACGTCCCTATCTCAATGTAGTGATGGTAAGCAACTATAACGTCACTCTGGCGGAAAAACTGATCCCGGCCTGCGACATCTCCGAGCAGATCTCCCTTGCTTCTAAAGAAGCCAGCGGTACCGGCAATATGAAGTTCATGCTGAACGGAGCCGTTACACTTGGAACCGACGACGGGGCCAATGTGGAGATCCACCAGCTGGTAGGCGATTCCAATATCTACATCTTCGGCGATTCCAGCGATACCGTCATCAGCCGGTACAGAAAAGGAGATTACTGTTCCCGTTTCTACTATGAGAACTCTCCAGAGCTGAAAGAAGCCGTGGATTTCATTCTGAGCAAAGAGATGCTCTCCGCAGGTGATGCGGAATGTCTCACCCGCCTTTACAATGAACTTTTAAACAAAGACTGGTTCATGACCTTCCCGGATTTCAACGCATACTGCCAGGTAAAGGAAAAGGCCCTGTCTGATTACGAGGACCGTGCTTCCTGGGCCAGAAAAATGCTGGTAAATATCAGCCGGGCCGGATATTTCTCCTCTGACCGGACCATAAACGAGTATAACCGGGATATCTGGAAACTTTAACCCTCCTGCCGGTTCTGTCTAAAAAACTCCGGGAAGTTCCTTTTACCAAACGCTGCGGTTCTGAAAATGGCACTTCCCGGAGTTTTCCATATCCGTCTCTTTTCATCCCTCTTCCCCCGAAGAAAGGCCTCAGTCTCCGGAAGCCTCTCTGGGAATGTCCTGATCCAGAATCTCTCCTGCAATTTCTCTGTCCTGCTGAATCTGCTGTCCGTATTTTCTCAGGCTGCAGAGCCGCTCTCCAAAGGCGGCAAGTACGGTCTGTACATCCTGCGCCAGCTCCTCTGCCGGCGAAAGCCATTCATTATTCACTACAAGGATCTCCGTTTGATACCGATGGCAGAACTGTTCAAACCATTCATAGCCAAACCGTACAAACCGATCCCTTCCGGTAATCACGATGGTTTTTACCTGCCCCGCCATGACCATTTCCAAAAGACCGTTCCAGGCCTCTCTTTTATAGTCCAGTCCGCTTCCGTACTCCTCAATGCACTTCTCTACAATCATACCTCTGGCGTTGCAGAAAGTCTTTAAAAATGCAGTCTGGGCCATCAGTTCCCGCCTCCGGTTCCTGGATGATACCCTGGCATAGATCACCACCGCCCGTTCATCTTTCTCCGTGTGGATCCCCTGAAACGCACGGTACTGCTCTTCCGTATAATACCGCCGATTGGTAGGCGTCCGCTTCGCCTGCAGTACGCCTTCCCTATCCCATCTCTGTAATGTTTTCACCGACACGCCTAACCGTGCAGCAAACTCTTTTGGTTTGTAATTTGTGGTCTTCGTTGTATCCATAGCTTTTCCCTCTTCTTGGTTACAGTCTAACACAAATTTACATAAATATCACTACTCTTTCAGAGAAATTTACATATTTTTACAATATTTTTTATGCTGGTGTATCTCTGCAAGGATCCTGACTGTTCCCCACCCCACTATCGTTCCTGCAACATTGGTTGCAATATCATCAATCTGGAAGAATCCTCTGGCCGTCACAAGCTGCATTCCCTCAATCAGCCCGCTTATTGCCAGCCCTGCTGAAGCACAGTACCATCCATTCCGAAACCGCCCATGCAGCAGCGGCAGCAGGATCCCCAGCGGAATAAACATCAAAATGTTCTCAATCACATAGGCTCTGGATACAGCACTCTCCCCCCATGTATCAAACAGCCCCAGATCCATTCCGCTCCTGCTTCCCGGCTCCCGTGAAAAGAAAGCAGTCTGAAAGATTACCGTGGTATATATCCCTATCAGAAACACCGCCGTTTTTCTGACGCGCTGCCGACTGCTTTCTGCTTTACTGGCCCGCTCTTCTTTAGCGGATCTTTGCTCTCTTCCGGCATACCATTCCCACGCTGAACAGACGCACAGCGCCATCAGACCGAAACACATCCCAAGCGGCAGATATGATATAGGTTCCTGCATATCTTTACAAATATTAAATATAATATCCATTACACGGTTATCAATCGGAACAGCGTCCCAGCTGCGTATCCCCTTGGTTTATTGCATTCTATTCGCACAGTTTTTAGCAGCTGATATCGTTTTCCAAACATCTCCTTATATTTTAACAGCGGTTCACACTGCGCAGAAATCTTTTGAACGCTTTCTTACAAATCCTCAAACAGCTTCTCCTTATACACTCCGTTTTTGATCAGCTGTTCAAAGGATTTCACTACAAATTCCTTATCTTCCTTATAGGTCACGCCAAACCATTTGTCATTAGATTCCAGAACACGAACCGATGCCTGTCCCTTCTGAAGCAGTTCATCGATATATATAGGAAGAAGGTACTCTGCCTTTAAAATATCCTTTTCATTGTGCTTCTTAAAAAACTCCTCAAAACCACGCTCAAGCATCTCCAGAAATTCCGGAGTCAGGCCCCACATATTCATGGAAACGTAAGAATCTGCATCCACCGGGATACGAACGCCGTCTGTCTCTACTGCGGCTCCCTCTGCCGTCTTTACAATATTAGAAGTCTCGTGAACTGCTGTCAGATACTCTTTTTCATCGGTCTCACAGATACCTCTCGTCACTGCCCCGTTTTCACTCAATGTATTCTTAAGAATAAAGCCTGCCATGCAGAATGCATGGGGCTTTTCCGGTGAATACTGGATCAGGAAATCGTGAAGCTTCACAAAGGCCTCTTTCCCGTAATAATCATCAGCGTTGATCACGGCAAACGGCTCGTGGAGCACATTGCGGCAGGCAAGAACAGCCTGTCCTGTTCCCCAGGGCTTTGTGCGCTCTGCCGGGCAGGAGACTCCCTTCGGAAGATTCTCTCGCTCCTGATAGGCATATGCGATCTCCACTCCCAACTTCCCACAGATCTTCTCGATCCGATCGCCTATGGCCTCTCTGAAAGCCTCCTCTATATCCTTTCGGATAATAAATACGATCTTGTCAAATCCAGCTGCGATCGCGTCATGGATGGAATAATCCATGATGATCTCTCCATTCATTCCTACAGGCGCCAGCTGCTTGATCCCTCCACCAAACCGGGAACCAATCCCGGCAGCCATAATTACTAATGCGGTTTTCATACTTGTGTTCTCCTTTGTTATTTTATCTACATATTAGTAAAAAATACTCATTTCCCCCCTGCTTTAATACGTTGTAGTCGCCTCCGGTACTGTCAGTTCTGCAATCTCAGACGATCCGTACACCTCGATCGTCCCGCCTCCGCCGACCTCCCACTTCTGGTCATTTCCGTCAGTAACTTTCGTGTTCTTCATCACCTTTCCAGAAGAACTTACAAGGTACTTTCTTCCCCCTTCTTCCAGCTGGAACACCTCATACTTAGCGGCCTTATCCGCCTTCTGAAGCTTCCCATTATAATAAAGATATCCGTCCTTCGTTCCGGTAATGCCTCTGCCGTCATTGTCAAAATAGTACTGCGACTTTCCGGCACTGACGCCATCATCAATCATTACCTTCCCCGTCACACACTTACGGTTTTCATCCGCGCCCCCACAGTAGTAAAATCCATCCTCACTGCTACTGACGCCGGAAATTTCCACCAAACCGTACTGAGCCTCTCCGTACATATCAAAAACATACATATCACCGTGGATCTCTTTGCGCTTGTATTTATCTTCCAATGCATGAACCGGCTCTCCGGAATTATCAAAATAGTACCATTCCTTCTGGCCGTTGCCATCCAGATCCGCCGGACCGTTGATGTAAAGCCAACTTCCCTCCACTTTCTGCCCTGCAATGAACGTCTTATCTGTTTCAGATGTAGGCTGATAAAAATAACGGTAGCCAGAAATATCAGATGTCTTGGAGCTCAACTTCACCCAGCCGGGATACATAATGCCGTTTCCGTCAAAGCAATATGTAACGCCATCCACGTTTATCTCCTTTTTACCGCCAGAAGAACGGCGTTTTTTACCAGTAGATTGGTTAAAATAAAACCATGCATACTGGCCGTTGTCATGAACATAATCTGTTACATCGGAACTATCATCCCCCCAGTTGTCCGGTATCTCAAGCCACTGCCAGCCGGTAACCTTAGCACCATCTTCTCCACAGTAATAATAAGAATCATCGCTGTCACCGTCATCGTCCAACTTATTATCTGTCAGCCAGCCGGTACGCATTACGCCACTGGAATTAAAGCCATAGTTCTTCCCATTGATCTTATACCAGCGATCCATGACTATATTTCCATTATCCATGGCATAATACCAGTAATTATAGTCAGAGTCTCTGGAATCCAGACCGCTGATCACAAACCACTCGCACTGTTTCATCACGCCATCTTCCCCCAGATAACGTCTGCCGCCGTCTGGCAACGTCATCCAGCGTTTCCGGTAATTATAGCCGTTGGCGTCAAAATAGTAGATTTTTCCATCTACTTCATGGTAGCCGCCCTTTAAAAGAGCACCAGACTCACGGGCATAATACCAGCTCTCCGTCACTACCTGGGTCTTGGTATTTACATTTTCAATCTTAAACCAGCCTTTATCCTCAAGGACGCCTTCCTCATCCAGATAGTAACGCTCCTTTTGGGAATCCACATACCAACGTTTCCGGTAATTCAGACCATTGGCATCAAAATAATACCATTTCCCATCGATCATGGACCAGCCGTTTCTGGCAATGACGCCGTTGGAATCCGCATAATACCAATTAGCATATTCCTGACCGTTTGTATTAGTTCCCCGTATGGCAAACCAGCCGGTCTGCAGAGCGCCGTTTTCATCCACATAGTAGCGCTTATCCTCCTGATTAATCCACTGCTTTCTGTAGTTTCTTCCGCTGACATCGAAATACATGGTAACACCGTCTACCTCATGCCAGCCGTCTGCAAGAAGGGAACTGTCTGTCTGCTGATAGTACCAGTTGGAATAGGGCGTTCCATTGCTGTATGTGCCTTCCACCACAAACCAGCCATTCTCTCTCTTAGCTCCGTCTTCATCTACATAAAAGCGTTTTCCGTCCAGGACAAAGTTACTGTTTACTGCCGCGTTGCCGCCTGCATAAAAATAATAGATTTTTCCGTCAATATCATACCAGCCATTGGTGTAGATTTTTCCGTCTGCCCCGGCGTAATACCATGATGCAGAGGGGGTGCCTGACGGCTGGCTGGGGTTATTCGTCACGCTGAACCATTCGTTTGTATAGCGGGTTCCATCTTCCTTTACACGGTATCTGGCGCCGTTCTGGTTTTCCCACTTTTCTGCACCAAATGCGGTAACGGGGGTAAGCAGAAAGATGCCTGCGGCGGCTGCAATTACTCCCAGTCTCTTTCGTTTATTCATATCCTCTCTCCGTTTTCTTTTTCAGTATCAGGTTACTTCTCCAACTTTAGTTCGATACGAACAGGAATCTTTTGTAAATCTTCCATTATATATTGAGCTACCACTCCTACACGATAAGCAGAGCCACAAGCAACAATATAAATTTGACTAATATTTTGAATTTCATCATCTGATATACCTAAATCTGTAAGATCAATCGTTCCAGATTTTATTACGCAATTCAAAGTATCCTGTACTGCCTTAGGTTGCTCATGAATTTCTTTCATCATAAAATGCTCAAATCCAGCTTTTTCTGCAGACTCTACATTCCATTTTATTTCCGTAAGTTCTTTTTCGATTTCATCTCCATCTAAATTATAAAAAGTAACATTTCCCCTCCGAAGACACCCAATTTCCACATTACCTATATAATACACATTTCTCGTATATTTGAGAATTGCCGGAACACCCGATGCTAAATAGAACTCATTTTCTGTTGCACCAATAATCATTGGACTATCCTTACGAGCTGCATATATTTCTTCTGGATAATCTTTGAACATAATAGCAAGGGCATATGATCCACGAATACGTACCAACGCATGATTAATAGCATCCACTGGAGTATGTTCATATTTCTTGTGATAATAATCAATTAATTTTATCGCAACTCCTGTATCTGTACTGGAATAAAATGTATATCCCTTCCGTTGAAGTTTTTCTTTCAATTCCTGATAGTTTTCAATAATACCATTATGAACTCCTGCAACATTACGATCATCACTGTAATGAGGATGTGCATTGATTTCTGATGGTTCTCCGTGCGTGGCCCAGCGAGTATGCCCTATTCCACAAGTTCCCATTATTACCATTTCCTTAATATTCTATGAAGTATGAAAAGGAGCCGTTGCTTAAATATACTGCCATCTACATCTTTTTTGTTTCCGACATATTTTATAAGTATTCCCTCTATTCCAAGAACCTCATAATCTTTCCAGAATTGTACTCTATTATCCGGCATAGGAAATGAACTTTGCAATGGTGGTTGCATGCTTAGGGCAAGTTTTGTTTCTTTAAAATTAATCTCTGTCTTCACACAGTCGAACATTTTCTTTCCACCTTCTGAATTAACAAGAACTAAAGAAACTCCTCCCCAGTCGAATAATTCTGGAGCCGCTTTTTTTATTCCCCAATAATCAGCTATTGTAATATCACCCGGGTGATTTATACTTTTATATGGGCATTCACTACAGCATGGTCGTAATATTAAATGTGTATAATATAATTCTGAATAGAACCTCGAATTAACTGTCTTTATCCTTCCTCGCTGCCTAAGCTTTAGTGTTTCAATATGTGCAGGCCAGCCGTATTTCTTCTTATTACGAAAATCAACCTCAACACATTTGGCATTGTATCTTTTTTGAATATATGCTATATAATCTTTCCAGACTTTTGGGCTCGGTACACCATGGCAAACAATATCTAAGGTATATAGATTCGGGTAATCCTTCCCCATTGCAGTCTTAACAGCAGCAACTTGACAAGAAGTCCCAGTAAATAATACCAATTTGCCGCAGTCTAAATCATTTTGAATTAATGAATAGCATTCAGCAATATCACTCTGGACATATTTAGATCCTCTCATCAAATTACGCCCTTCTTCATTATCAGCTCTAAAATGTATAACATTCAATTCCGACGTGGTTATAGCGCCATAAACAACACCCTGATTCTGCAAGACATAATCTGAAAGTGCAGTAAATATTCCACCTGATCTTGAATTCCAACGCACATCGGGGGACTTGTGCATAACGGCATAGCAGATTGGTGAATTGCTACCATTAATATACTTTAATGTTTGCATATCTGCTTTGAATGAACATTGTCTAATGCATTTATTACATCCCACACACTTACTGGAATCTACTACGGGATAAGAAAAACCTTCTGAATCAACTTGCATAGATATTGCATTTGTCGGACAAATATATTTGCAAGCCGCACAGCCGCAGCAAGCTTTTTTGTTACCATCTAATGTTTTGTTATCTACTATCATAGCATATTCACCTTATTGCAGCATCGAAAGTAATCTCTTTTGGGATGATATAATATATTTCTCTATATCGATTTCATCGTAATCTATGTCTGATTCCACAATGTGAGAAAGTTCTCCGAAATCTGTTGTTTGGCAATAACGTTCTGTAATATTGAACTGCTCAAGAAGTTCTTTTACCTTTACAGCATTGTCCACAAGCGCAACAAACTGCTTATGATATTTTAAACTAAAAATCGTTCCATGAAATGTGCTTGTAAAAATATAGTCAGCATTCTTTATCAACCCGATCCACTCAAAGGGTGAAACAGCTAAATTTGCGTCGCACCAAGGAGAATAAGCTCCTGTTGCTATTATTTTTAATCCTCTCTCTCCTGCATATTTTTTAATAAACCGAATATGCTCCGTTTTCAATCCATAGGTGTATACCAAAACATACTTATCAAACTTAAGATGAACTATTTCTTCCTCAAAATCCACCAAAAGTGTGGGGTCTACATCTCTTGAAATATTCTTTTTGTAAAATATCCTAACAAATTTTTCCGTTCTTTCATCCCGGACACTGACATGATCAAGTTTCTTAAGACCGCAATACCTAACAAAATTTCTTATAAGTAATTTTTTATAATTGGCCGCACCTATACTAGCAGCATAAGATATTATTTTCTTTGAATTCACATTTGAACCATTAAAATAAGGAATCCTTCCATAGGTACGATTGTTATAATTAAAAACCTCATCACTTCCAATGATGCTTACATCATAGTCCTTATCCGACCAATCCACCTGCAATACCTTTTGAGCTTCCGACAATAATTTACAGAGCTCTAATGTATGGGCATTGTCACACTTCTGGGTATCAATTTGCATACCCTTAAAAGTCACTTCATATCCATTAGATGTCAAGAACTTCATAAGTGCATATGCTTGGAGAAAAGCTCCGTAGTTATTGGCATTATAATATGTAATAATGTTTACTGTTTTCATATTAGCTATTAGTTGACGCTCAGTTCCATCAACTTTCCTTCCTTTCCTGTTGCTTTTCTGAAGACTCTGCTTCTCTCAGCGTTAAATCAAAAATACCAGATAATCCCTCAAAAAAACTTATCGTATTATACTTTTTAGCAAATTCCCTCCCCTTTTCCCCCATGATTGCACATTTTCCAGGATTGGACAACAGGAATTCTATTGCCGTCTTTATATGCTCCACTTGATTCCCATCTTTTTCGACTGTTATAGTCGCTTCATGTGAACAGTATTCGCTTAGGCCACCCACACGAGTCACAATTAATGGAGTTCCTGTCGCCTGAGCCTCTATAGCAACTAATCCTGCCGGCTCCTGAAATTGACTCGGCATTACTGAACAATCTGCCAGTGAATAATACTTGTATAATTCGGATTGATGTATATATCCAGTAAATATGATCTTTTTTTCGGATTTCATAATTAAATCCGAAATTTCTTTCTCAAACGGAGTATCTGTTTTCATTCCAAAATTAGACCCTCCTATTATTAATAAAACCGTATCTTTATCCTTAATTTTCTGAAAAGCATATATTAACTCTCTGATTCCCTTCGCTTCTATAATTCTACCAACAAACAAGATTACTTTGTTATTACTATGAATACCAAGCTTATTTCTTAATTCTGTCTTTTCTATCTCTGTAACCTTCTTATCAAAAAGATCTAAATTCACACAGTTTTCAACAACAGTTACCTCATTAGATCCAGTCTTTTTCATCCATTGTTCTTTAATATATCTGCTGATCGCAATTACCCGTTTACAGCTTGCTGCGTATCTTGGTGTTCCCATACCGTCCCAATGTAAATGTACTAATAAACGATTCTTATCAATCAATCTTGCGAGTATTGGAATTTGCGTAGTTGGCCCTGCAAGATACAGATACAAGTCGTGCTTTTCCAGTTTCTTAATTGCCATTAATGCCGCAAAAAATGATCTTGAGAAGGGAATGTATATGTAGGAATGTTTAAGTATACGATAAATGATATTCCAACACCTATCTATAATCCTGTTATCTTTATAATCAATAAAAACAAATTCTGTATATTTGTACCTTCTCGCTAATTCGACAGAACAATTATCTTTTACCGTAATCACAGTAAATAAATATTTGGGGGTTCTTTCGTTTTCGTTTATCATATACTCTGCCAAGGTTTCAACAGCACCGCCTTTGCTTGTTGGAATCGGCAATGAACATTGAGTAATTACACATATCCTCTTCATAGCAACACTCCCTTAATGTTATGGTCTGAACCAGCCTAGTCCATCCAATCCAAACTTCAAAATACCAAGAGAGATTATATGTCTTATTGTATATCCGAGCATAATTGTGGCAATAAATATAATCCCCATAGCTTTGAGCTGCCTACTAATTCTAACATCCATCACTGCAAACAGTTTTGAGTAATATACCAATTGAACCAAAATGAAGAACACAACCATAACTATAATTGATGTATAAATATCTTCAAATGCAAAATACCCTATCGATATACCAATCGAGCTTAGTAATGTCTGCATAATTGTTGTTATTAGCGTATACTTTTGCTTTCTCAGTACAATTTCAAGTCCTTGAATACACGTTGACGTAAATGAAAAGAAAGTTTTAAAAACAACAATTCTCAGCATATTACCTGCCAAAATGTATTCGTTTCCAAAGAAAAATACTGCTCCCAAGTCTCCTATGGAATATAAAGCTAGAATTGGAATAATCGCAATATTAATGGCCCGTGTAAAGTTTCTCTCAACAAAAGTTCCTATTGACTCATAATTCCTGGCCTTTTCGGAAACCGTTTGATAAAATATCTTTCCAATTGCTTGACCAACAAAGTTTACCGGCAAGTTAAGAATTCGCATAGAAACTGAATAATACCCAAGCATAACATCTCCAAAAAGTGAACCAATCAACAGATTTGGTAACTGGTCTCTCATTTGCAGCATTAAATTATTGGGCATTTGAAACTTCAAAAAATCCGCATATTTTCCAAATAGCCATTTATAATCATTTAATTTCCAATTAAGAAATACTCTTGGCAACTTGCGTCGCATATGAATCAAGGTAAATAATTGACCGAGTATAAGTGCAATATAATACCCATATTCTTTAAATCCAAGCATCCCTAATCCAATTGCAATTATGGCAACCGATGAATAATTGATTATCGGATTCTTCATCAGCGCATTATACTGCTTATTTCTATTCAATAATGTATAGGCCGTATTCACTTGCTTAACTGTAAAGGCGTATATAAAGGTTAAAAATGAGCATAATAACGCCTGGTTTGAACTATATCTTTTTATTATAACAAAGTAAGGGAATACAATGATAATTGCTGCTGCGCAAGTAAATAATGTTATTGACGTAATTACTGTATATGCTTTAATTACATCAATTTCTTCTTCCTCAATCATTAAAGAACTATTCATTCCCCAATCACTTACAGCCTGCAATATTAGCGAAACCGCCAATATTGTCGCCCATATGCCCATTACTTCAGCACCATACATACGTGTGATTACTGGAAGCGTAACAATGGATATCACTTGACCTATTATTGTTCCTCCAGATATTTTCATCACGTTCTGTAGATTTTTTGATTTTAATATTTTAAGCATACTCATTCCTCTACATATTCAGCATTATTTTCATAAACAGCTAATTGAAGTAATGTAAACAATGTTAAAGCATAGTGCAACGGATATAATCCAAGCGTATTCTCAACTAAAAATGTTGAAAAGACAAAAACTGTAATTGTAATACATACTTTACCAAACTTTGTTCCAAATTCAGTAACAACTTTCTGAGGGATAAAATAGATATAGTACCATAACCATGCAATAAAGGGGAGGAATCCTAATTCCATGTACATTCGCATTATGTCTGAGTGTACGGCAAAACCTGTAGTGTCATACAGATACTTAGCTGCATATCCAAAACCAACCCCCAAATAAAAGGGAGATATTTCAAATAACTCTGCTGCCATTCTATATATGTTATTTCTTCCCATCAAATCTACATTGAAATATTCAGCTATTAGCGAGATATAGCCTGTTTTGGCAATCACAATATATCCAAAAGATAAAATTATAAAAACAATAAACGTATACATAATTATATTTCGAATATTGTTCTTTTTATACTTCAGAACCCACAGTATACATATAACTACTGCAATCCCCAGAACAACAACTCGCTTAAATCCCAAATAAAGACCAACCAATGATAATAATATTGGAACTAATCTATGTAAAGTGTCTACCTCACAATTAAAAAATAAGTAGTAGACGAAGTACACACCTAGAGCCATTGTAGCGCCTTGCACTTCCATGCTTTTCGCAACAGCTTCCATAACTGATCCATATTGGTAATTTGCAGTTAATACGGAAGTCATATACAATAACACATTTGATGCCCCAAAAGTCATCCACACGGATATTAAATTAAATCCAATACTAATTAACAATGAAGCAAACGATAATTTTAATACATCTTTTCCAAAAAATTGGATTCCGATATAGGCATTCAAAGTAGCAACCACACAGTAAAGAACGTTACTACACATCCTTGTTACATAAGAAGAATCAAAAAATTGCGGTTTGTTGATCATCCATAAGAATAAAGTAAAAAGGAAGATACATAACCACGGAAATAAAAGATATCTCAAAAATCTATTTGTTTTCAAAACTCCTTTTGATCTAATGGCCCATAGAATAACCCAAAGTACCCCCATGATTAAACGCATATAATAATTTGTATTTGCACCCATAAAATTGGATGTAAATGCAATTGTCATAGTAATAATATATGTTAATTTCAGCATATTAAGCAAATCCTCTCCTCTACCTGAAACTTTCAACCCATATCCCAGCGCTGATTTGCAACAAAACCTGGCAATATTATTTTCTTACATATTTCTTTATGATCTGACGAATCCAATTCAGAAATAATGCCAAGCCGTAGTTTCTCGATAGTATTGCTTCCTGAAAAAGACGTTGCTGAAACGGAAGACTCTCAATCGGATAATCTTTCCAGTAACTTCGAATTAGCTCTGATTTCGCAAAAGTATCCATATAATGTTTTTTCTTTTTAAATGAAATATTTGCGCTTGCAACCTGGCTTACATACAATCTGCAACAATCAATTGCTTTTCTTTTGACTCGCAAAATACAATTATCATCCTCTTCTTCAATTGCAGATTGCATCAATGTTGATAAAAAATCTTCATATTTCTTCAATTTTGCTTCTGAAAAACTTTGCGTAATTGATGCCTGGTCTTCTTTCCTATAACAATATTCTACTCCATCAGTAAATGTCATAACCTCTGCACATTTGTATGCAGCTAAATTAAAAATGATATCTTCAGAAAGAATATTTTGAAAAACAAGCCCATTATATTCAATCATGGTCCTCCTATAGATTGCAATCCATACAGACATGGGAAACGCCTCAACATCAGCATCATTTAACGCATGACCATATAGATTCTTTCTTATGGTTTCGATCCCCAACTTATCATGGATTGTTTTCCCAGCTAATGGATGTCGCTTAGTTCTAACAATTGTTCCCCCAGTCCAATCACAGTGTCCACTTACTACTATATCTGCATCATTGGCTTTAGCGACATTATATAATTTTTCAAACATTGTTTTCTGAACCCAATCGTCTGAATCAACAAATCCTATATAATCGCCTGTTGAAACCTTTATGCCGCTATTTCTTGCTGGTCCCAAACCAGCATTCTTCTGGTGAACAACTTTTATATTATTATGTTTTGAAGCATATTCATCAGCAATTTCCCCGCATCTATCCGGTGACCCATCATCAACAAGAATTATCTCAATATCCTGTAATGTTTGATCCAGCAAACTGTCAACACAAGTTTTCAAATATTTCTCAACTCCATACATTGGCACAACAATGCTAATCTTTGGTATCATCTATATCCCTCCCTATGCGAGCTCCCCTGAAATCAACTTTCCGTAAAATGTTTTTTCCCCATTCACCAACACTGGATATTCCATTTTCCATGTCAGTTTAAACAATCCAGTGCCATCTTTTAGTTTTTCCCATTCTTCTGAATCGTATTCTCTATCAAGTTTTTTCAGGAGTTCATCACAATTTTTATTATTAGGGGCAATTTCAGAAAATGCTTTATTCACATAGTTATTTTGCCTTCTTGCAAGTACAATCAAATAGTCTAAAAATAAGTAGTCAATCATATAATCAAAGTTCTTCCAATAATCCAAAAGATATTCTCGAAGTATTGCGAAAACTTTTCTGTATTCAGATGTGCATCCAAACGAATAGTTTGCAAATTCGCCACATGCCACAGAAACATGGCGGTAATCTGGACGCTTGATAGACCAAATACCCGAATTAAAACAAGATTCCAAATTACTACTACAGTAAAATGTAGAATCCAACCAAACGCCTCCATACTGTGCCAAAAGAGTAATTCTCAAAAGATCTGATAGATGTGTTTTGGTTATAATACCTTTGTGATATTTTTCCTCTATCCATTCTGGAAATTTCACAAAATCTAAGTAATTTCTATCAGTAATGATTACAACTTTATGTTCACCGGCATGAATTCGAATAGATTCTACACACCTTTTGACAACTTCTGGTGCATTCTCTAATCCCTGCCACCAGCATATCCAAATACAATCCTTATAGTTTTCATTCTGCTTTGGAATATTGATTGCCTGAATCACTTCATTAGTAATTCCCGTACAGGTTTTTGCAAAATATGCATTCAATATCTCATGCTTTTTTAACAGATGTTTCTTGATCCAAGGGTATTCTATATGCCCGTTATGAACCATAATCTGAATATCTACTTTTCCTCGAAAGGTTGCAAAGGCACTTTGTATATTCAGAACCCTGGCCACTTCTATTGTGGAGCCCAGCTCCTCTTTAACACGATGTAATATTCTTTTCAGATTCCTATGTTTAATGGACATTTGTATTTCCCTTTCTACCTCTGGAGTACACTTTTCAATGCAATTCTTATTTTTCTAGGAATCGCATTATAAATGCTGTGAATCGCAATCTGCTTTTTGTATTTTTTATGAAACCATTTTTCTACCCCATCATACCCAAGCTTTCTGTAAACCTCCATAACTACTTTTCGCCGATCTGATTGAACAGACGGATGATTAAGTTGCCCATTCTTGTTTGCAATTTTCTCAAAAGAGCTTTCGCATAAATAAAATTTTTGCTTCATCTCCCCCAAAAGTTCCATACCTTTTGGGGTGTTTACAATAACACAGGAAATTCCTTTCTTTTCATCGAATTCAGCTTTCCTTAATAACTCATGGTGTTCATGCTCAATTCCCCAAAAGTCTCCAATTGTAATATCTGCCACTCTTTTTTTACAAGCATACGGACACTCATAGCAGTTTTCTCTATAAGTATCTCCGTCCAAAAACAAGGTATTATATGATGTCAACCTTGCTGGGGTATAGACGCTTTTTGCTTTACCCGATGATCCTTTCAGATCTAATCTTGTATTCATTCCCCAACCACGCTTTTTATCACGGAATGAATAGCCAATTGGGAGACCACCATGGTTTTTCCTCTCTAAACTTATAAAGTCATCAAAGAATTTCTGGTTAGGCACACCATGACAAATTACATCTATAGTCCACAAATTGCTGTAATTTTTTTTTAGATATCCATACAACCCCGCAATTTGGCATGGCGTCCCCGAAAAAAGAACCTTTCTTTCCTCATCAAGATATTTTTTTGCCTGTTTATAAGTTTCTTCAACCGCACACTGGACATACTTCGAACCTTGAATACGGCTCAACTGATTTAAATCCTCAACCCCAATCAAGTGCGCTATTGGATGGCCATTTTCAAAATCAAGCGTAGCTCCAAATATGATCCCACGTTTTTCCACAATATAAGTCGCTATTGCCGCAAACACTCCACCAGAGGCCGATTTTTCAAGCTGTGTTTGCTCTCTATTCACAGCAGCATACGCACATATGGGATTATGTAGTGGAGCTTCATTTTGGTATAAACACACTTTTTTACATGCACCACATGAAACACAAAGCTCTGAATTGATAACTGGATAAGAGAATCCTAGTTCATCAGGTTTTATTGTGATTGCCCCTTTAGGACAGATGTTGGCACATGCCCCGCAGCCACAACACGATTTCTTATTCTCAAAAAGTACTATTCCCATGGTTTCCATCCAATCCATACAAATTCTATGTTAATCTTCATTCGTTTTACTGAATTGCCCGTCTCAGGTATCGCTTACTTTCATTTCTTTTCTCATCAAACCTAGTTTCTATGATGCGATAATCTATTTTTCTTCTAAGGTTTTCAATGATCGCATCTGCTTTACCCTCGCACTGTCTATCCTTTAGTCCGAATTCTTCAAGAAGCGATGAAACTTTTCGGATTCTACTTGGATTTGTCAAATAGCAAGCAAACTGACGATGATTTAACATAGAAAACACGGCTCCATGAAATGTTCCTGTAACCACATAATCTGCATTACGAAACATCCAGACCCATTGAAATGGGGTAAGATTTACAGTTATGCCTGAATATTTTTTGTCACACTCACCAGCACCATATACTGCCATTCCTTTTTTATGCGCGAAATCTACTAGTTTTTGCTTTTCAGCTTCAGGTAATCCATCACAATAGTAAAAAAGCATATATGGATGAGTTATATCTGGCACTGGTTCATCCGGGATATGCGCAAGAAACGTAGGATCAACAACTCTTTTAATTTTTTCATGCCTAATATCTGATGCAAGTTTTTCTGTCAACTGGTCTCTTGCAGACACCTCTTTGAACTTTAGAATTCCCTTCTTCACATACTCCGGCATATTAGCTTCATGTGTTTGCCCTACGCTTGGTGCATATGCGACAAGTTTTTCTCGTTCAAGACCTATACCGAATTTAACTTTCGCGTTCCCTTTTGTTTCCCGATAATTCCATACTTCATCGCTGCCCACTACAATATAGTCCAGACCAAGTTTTTCAATACTCTTTGCATCATAGCAAACCGGCGTAAGTCTCATATACTTTTTTCTGAATTTTGCAAACGTCATGGGTAACTTGATCTTCTGTAACCAGTCAGCAAGTGTTTCTTTGTTCTTATAAAATCGAAACCATCCACCCGCATTAATAACAAAGTGCTTTATATTGATACAGTTAATGATTCGAACTTCATCATTTGGGTACATTTCCTGCAAAGCGGCCTGTAATGCGTATGCCTGCAAAAAAGCCCCAAAATTATTTATATAGTGATGTGTTAAAATTCCTATTTTCATATCTGACACCATTTCCCGTACAACTGTAAGTAACGTTCCTGCAGTTTTGCTGCCTCTATTTCAATATTATAGTGCTTTTCTGTAATCAATTCTGTTCTGTCTATCCGCTTTGTTGATTGGAGAACATCGCTTATGACACTCGCCCATTTTTCCACCGGCTCTTCTAGACCAACAAATTTTGCACGATTACTTAATCTAATCTCTCTCGTTACATTTTCTGAAAACACGCAAGGCAAATCTGCGGCTTGTGCCTCAACACCTACAACCGGCAGTCCTTCCCAAATCGAGGGTAAAACAAAACAGTCAAATGCCTGATACCACTCATTTGCATTACCAACATTGCCAACAAATAAAACACGCTCATCAACATTCAGGTTTGCAGCTTTCTGCTTTACAGACTCCATCAATTCTCCATCCCCCAGTAACACTAGATGAGCATTCGGATCATTTTTGCATACTTCTGCAAAAACCTCTAAGAGAAACGTGTGGTTCTTTTGCGCCATAAATCTTCCCACATGACCAATCACATGCTTTCCGTCCATTCCGTTTTCCTTTCGGATTTTTTTTCGTGTTTCACTGTTAAAAATGAAATCGGAAACTTTTATCGCATTTGGGATTAAGTCGTAATTTTGGTTTTCGACTATCTTTTCTCCAAAATAGCACCTAGCTGCTTCTATCCCGCAAGAATAGTGTTCATTCATGTTAGCGGGCAATAGTGCCTTACAAACAAGCTTAATAGGAAGCTTCCAGTCTTTCGTGATACTTGCTCCATGTGCATGAAAAATACGCACCGGAACTTTGTTCATTTTGGCAGCACAAAGCGCATACACACCAAGTGCTCCATTGTGCGCCTCAACAATTCTATATTCCGGATGCTCTCGAAAAAGTTTTGACATATAGGCTAAATATACTGGGTATTTTGCAGGATTTAATCCTGGTGTACGATAAATTCTCCCACCCATACTTTTTATTTTTTCATCATAAGCTCCAGGTTTCTTCTTATTGCACAAAAAATCAAACTGTACCTTGGATGTATCCATATATCGATAATAATTCATCAGCATTGTCTCAATACCGGCACGATCCATGTTGCTGACAGAATGAAGTATTCGTATCATTCGTTTCTCCTAAATGTTATTATTTCTTATAAAGTGACAAGGTCTTTTTTACCACATCATCCCAGTTATATTTCTGGCAGATGAAATCTGCCGCCATGCTCTTGTAATATATAACCTCCTCTGGATGATTGAACAACTGCTGTAGCTTTTCTTTCAGGTTTGTAATATTGCCTTTTTTGAACACGACAGCCTTATCATCAACCACCTCGGTACACTCTGCTATATCACTTACTAAACAGCAGTTTCCATAGCTCATGGCTTCCAAAAGGCTTAAAGGCATACCTTCCAGGTCACTGGGCAGGCAATAAACATAGGCATTGCTGTACAATTCATTCAACATCTGTCCCTGCACAAAACCTGTGAAAATGATTCTGGAATCGCCTGCAGCTAAATCTTTCATTTTCTGCGCAAAAGCTTCGGTATCGGAACTGCCACCGGCGATGACAAGCTTTTTGTCTGTGTTAATCTGCTTAAATGCCTGTAGCAAATACTGTAGCCCTTTTTCGGGAACCAGCCGAGCCAGAAAAAGTGCGTAATCCTCTCCACGGAGTCCGTATTCCTTTGTGATCAGGTTTGCCGGAACGATTTTTGGTGTGTTCACACCGTTAGAGATAAAGACTGCTTTTCTTCCATATACCCTCTGGAAATAGTCCTGCACACCTTTGCTGAGCACGATAATCTCGTCTGCATATTTTACTGCCATTTTCTCGCCAAACAGGATATACTTCCGGGCGAATGAACCCCATTTATCGCCCCTTTGATGATCCAGTCCATGGACGGTAACGATCACTCTCTTGCCAAACAATTTTGGTAGCCAGCACATGGCGGCCGGACCCTCTGCATGGATATGTACAACATTAAATTTTCCAAAAGCGGATGCTAGAGCGGCAAAGAAGCTAGAAGAAGCGGCGGCAAATCCCTTCCTATTTATCGTAGGAACGGACTTTACCTTCACGCCGTCACACTCAAGAATATTTTTTACATCAAATTCTTTTCCACTGACATGATGGCCGCTTCGGTCGAAACACGTTACCTGATGACCAAGCCTCGCCATCCTGGTACTTAGTTCTCCTACAACAACCTCCACACCGCCCTCTTTCGACCCAGCTCTTTTCTGGCCGAAAAATGCCAATCGTAAAACTTTTTGCTCTTCCATCTAACAACTCCTGTCATACAGTATCTCCTATACAGGCAACGCCCGGCATTTTTATGTCCGGCGTAGGCTTGTTTTGAACCTCCCTTATTCTGATTCCATGCCCTAACAGATTGGGTCAAATAGAGCAGCCAAGATGCCATTTCCCAGCTTTCTCTTTTGGCGACTGTTATTTTTGCACAGGTATTTCAGAACTAGGATTCAAATCAAGCCGCCAAAAGCATTGATTTTATAGGGGTTTTCTTGATTGTCCCTATTATATCTCCATCACCAGTTCCGGCCACTGCAATTTTATATTGTCTGCTCATTTCTACTCTCTTCCCTCTATTTCATAATTATGGATCAAACCATTATATATCTCTTTACTCCGCCCCTCTATGCATCAGCACCACCAGCACCGTCTGTACCAGTATCCTGCAGTCCAGCCAGATGGACCAGTTATCGATATACTCCAGATCCAGTTTCACCACATCTTCAAAGTTCTGGATCTCGCTGCGGCCGCTGACCTGCCACATTCCTGTAATGCCTGGTTTCAGGCTCAGACGTCTTTTGTGGTGTTCCTCGTACTGCATAAATTCGTCCAGCGTGGGGGGTCTTGTTCCTACCAGGCTCATGTCGCCTTTAAGCACATTGAAAAACTGGGGGAACTCGTCGATGCTGGTTTTTCTTATGAATTTTCCTACCTTTGTGATTCTTGGATCATCCTTCATCTTGAACATGAGGCCGTCCATCTGGTTCTGGGCCATGAGCTCTTTTTTGCGCTCCTCGGCGTCCATGTACATAGAGCGGAATTTGTAGATGGAAAACTGGCGGCCATTGCGGCCGATGCGGGTCTGCTTAAAGATCACAGGCCCAGGTGATTCCAGATAAATAGCCGGCACTACGAATATAGACAAAACCAATGTGAACAGAATTCCTACCAAACCTCCTGCGATGTCCATGGCACGCTTTAAGAACAGTTCTACAGGCTCAAAGATCCGCGGACAGTAGGTCAGCACTCGGTAGACACCGAAATTTTCTATGGCCTTTTCTTTTTCATCCATACCGAAGGTATTGACAGTGATATGTACCACAATTCCCAGTGCCTCCAGGCGTCGGATCAGGTCATTTAGCTTCTCTCGGCACATAGTGGGAAGGCTTAAGAGGGCCTCGTCTACTACTTCTTTTTTCAGGTATTCCGTCAGGCCGTCCGGATTGGACCAGAGGTAGCTTCCGTTTTCGTTACGGCCTACCTGGTTTAATTCTACCTTTCCGTGGACGTACATCACTGCAATCGCTGAAACATCGTAGTCATACAGATTGGCATTGACAACCTGGTTCATTACGTTTAATACATTGCTGTCACAGGCGCAGATTAACAGACGTTTTCTGTTTTCCGGTTTTCCGTAGTGCCGAAACAGAAGAGTCTTGATCATCAGACGTCCCAGGTACATGGTCAGCGTATTAAACAGGAAAAATAATATATAAAACTTGCGGGAAGAATTGTCCCCCAATTTGAATGCAAATAGAATGAATGTCAGAGCCATTACCATATAGAAGTTGTCGGTAATGACCACACGCAGCTCGTTCCAGTGGCTGCGCTTCATAATAGGCTTGTCCGGCTGGTAGAATAGCAAAACTACCAGATAAATGAAGAGCATAAGAACACAGCCGTACCAGTGCCCAAGCTGGAAACTTCCGGCGTCCAGGGAAGCGAATCGACCCAGCAGAGCCATTATAAATGACAAAATGACTGCAATGCTGTCTGCCAACATATAAAAGGATCTGTTTCGGATCAGCATACCTTATTTCTCCTCATTATTGTAATGTTTCTTAAAAATCCCCTTCTCAATGGCTGCTACCAGGCCAAAACCTGCAGCCAGAAACAATAGCTCGTATGTAAGGATATCCCAGTGAAACTCTCCCTGAAATGGGGTTGTTCTTTGAATTACTGCACAGTTTCTGATCTGGAATGCGGACCAGACCATCACTGCCGCCATCAGAATTTCAACTATTTTTCTCATACCTGTAGATTTCATTGATCTCTCCCCTTTTCCTCTGCATTTTTTCTTAATCCGGGCTGCTTTGGGCAGCCCGGGATCAGCATAAGATAAGCGTTTATCAGCGCTTATAGATAACTGAGAACGTTCCGGAGTTCGGAATGGTCACATGGATCATCTTATTTGCTGCATCAATAGAAGTGGGTGTAAGCAGCTCCCACTTGGATGTCATGTTGTTGTAAAACAGTACCTGTACTGTTCCAAGACCCTCTACCAGATTTGGTACATACAGCGGCAAATCAGTCGCTCCTGTTTTCTCTACTCTGGTGCCTGCCTGATAGGTCATAACAGCTGTGGTTCCCACCAGGGCGTTGTAGCCGTTTAAGTCCAGACCCGTTCCAGCCTGAGTCAGGCTGTTTCCGCTATTGATGGCCTGAATAGAAGATACTACATCTTCCGGCAGGCCACTTACTGCACTGTCGCTTCCCTGTACGAACTCAATGCCCGTATCGCCTACAACTGCCTGGCCGCCGCTGTGGCTGGCAGTTCCGCCCTCAGTAGGGGATGTAACGCCACTTGCAGTTTGTCCGCCGGGTGTTGAGGATGCTGCGCTGTTTCCTGTGCCGGATGAGGATGATCCGCCCGTTACCCGGTCAACACGCTCACCGATATCGTAGTCGTCATCGTCATCATCGCTTGGAATCACAACGCCGGTTCCTGGACTGTTTGCCGCAAATACGGATGCATACTGGGAAACGGCCAAAGCCGCTGCCATTGCAATCACTACTGCTTTTTTCTTCATGATGATTTACCTTTCCTTTCCTTTTGATGGCTTGTTCTATGCTTCAACCCTGTAAAACAGGTCTAGAACCATTTGTTTTGTGTGTTCCAAATCCGGATAGTATTCGTCATAAATCTTTGTCTCTACCCCTTTTCCCGGCAGAATCTGAATATCGTCTCCGCTTAACTGCTGACTGCTGTTTAAAAATGCCATACACATATCCAGGTACTGGTCTTTAGAAAGATTCGTTACCATATACGGCGCGGCTATGTCCAGGAGTTTAAGAGCCAGTCCGTCTTCTTTAACCGCCTTTTCTCTCATGGAAGCGGCATAGCCGGTGATGTAGCTTTCCTGACGCTGCAGACGTGTAATGGCGCTCTGGTTCTTTTTTGTATCGCGGTAACGCAGGAAGGCCTCTGCCTGGTCTCCCATAAGGGTGATGGAAGAACCTGACTTAAAATCTGGATCCCGACTTTCTAATTCTGGATCATCAATGGCAACAGTAACTCCTCCTACGGCATCGTTGAGCTTCGCCAGAGCTCCCATGCTGACTGCCATATATCCGTCGATCTTTAAACCGCCCAGAAGTTCCGTTACTGCCTCGCACATATACTGGCAGCTCTTTTCCCGGCCGTCACCGTAGGCGTAAGCCAATGTGAGGTGCTGAGTATCATAGCCGAGGATATTTCCACTTAAATCTGTCAGGGGAATACTTGTCATGGTATCACGGGGAATCGCCAGGATTCGGACCGTGTCTCTGATTGTGTCCTGGGCTACAAGGAAAATGCCGTCAGACTGTCCGCCGGCTCCTGCTGCAGTTGTCTGGGTCAGCTCATCCCTGCGGTCGATTCCCATACACAGGAATGCTTTTATATAAGTGTTGCGGCGGTATGTTTTCCCCTCATACTCTACCCGATCCCGATTCTGGCCATAAAACGATTCTTCTGAAGGTAAGGTTTCCTTTGCCTGGCTGTTCCAGGCCTGATTCTCCTGAACCGCCAATTTTTTTTCCTGCCAGAGATTCCAGGTCACGGCTGCAAAGAGGATCACCAGCACCATGGCTGCTGTAATAAGAAATTCCCTTAAATAACTTCGGGAGAATCCGGTCTGTTTTTTACCGTTCTGTTTCACAGCTCACCCTTTCCCGCACAGAATCATAGCCAATACTTTCGTCTGTTCCATATTTGCTGTAATATTTCTTATAGTATTTCCCATAATACTTCTTATAGTATCCGGATCCATATTCGCCGCCTACCCGATTGAGCACCGTTCCCAGAATCCGGCAGCCGCTCTTCTCCAACTGTGTCTTCACCTTCTGAACCATGCGGTAGCTAATAGCTCCGCTCTCTACTACAATAACCGCCCCATCGCACTGGCTTGCGATAATGGCTCCGTCGATCAGATTCAGCATGGGAGGCGTATCGATGATGATATAGTCATAAATCTCTCTGGCGTTCTCCAGCATCCGCTTAAACAGCTCGTCTTCCAGAAGTTCCGCCGGATTAGGGGAGTAAGGGCCTGCAAGGATCAGGTCTACATTTTCCACATTGGTATGGTACGTAACCTCTCCCAGTTTTTTCTGACCGCTCAGGTACTGGGACAAGCCATTGGGGCGGCCGCTGATCTCGTGGCGCTTGACCAGTACGGATTTGCGGATATCGGCATCCACCAGAAGAACCTTTTTTCCAATACTTCCCAAAGAGGCGGCTACTGCTACCGTAGTAGCGCTTTTTCCTTCTCCAGACACGGTACTGGTAAAAAGAATCGTCTTTATGCTGCTGCCGCAGAACTGAAGATTGGTTCGCAGGGTCTTAACTGCCTCTGTATAGTAATAATCACTTCTCTCCGTATTCTTAAGTTCCAGTCGCATCTCCATCATTTATACCTCCCCTTTCTTACTATTCTTTTTCCTGCTTGTTCCCTTTTTCTCAACGTTCTTGTTCTCATCTGCGTCAGGGACGGAAGCAAGGACGGTAAGCCCCAGGTATTTCTCCACATCCTCCTCCGTCTTAATGGTATCATTCATAATCACCTTTAAGCATATGATGCCACTGATCAATATTGCTGCTATCAGTCCGCCCATAATCGCATTCTTTTTGGTGTTGGGCGAACTTGGATATACCGCCGGAACACCTTCTTCGATGATCTTTGGAGGAACCATTTCCATAATATCGCCTATGTAGTTGGATGAGGTCTTTGCTACTTCCTCAGCCAGTGCCTGAGCCCGGATGGGATCCGTATCTGAAATAGTAATGGACAGCACTCTCGTATCCGTTGGGTTTCCGATACTGATTTTGTTCTTTAATTCTTCAACAGACATATTCAGACCCTGATTCTCAATCACCTGCTCTAATACAGGGCGGCTGGTTACCAGCACGCTGTAATCTTTCGTCAGCTGGCTTCCAATCTGCAGATCGGCCAGAGAAGTCAGCGTTGTTTCTTTTGAGAGAACATATACCATAGCCGTAGACTTATATATGGGTGTCAATACCATTTTGCTGTAAAATCCCGCGCCAAGTCCGCCTACGATAACCCCCAGAAGAATCAGCCACAGCTTTTTCTTTAAGGCGCAGCACAGCTCTAATAAATCAATCTGTATCTCGTCATTCTCTTCATGTCTCTTTTCCATAATTTTACAATCCCTTTTCCCTGTTGTAGTAAATATGTTACAGCATCCTGTCTTTCAGTATAAATACCTGATTATTTCCAACGATCCCCTGTATCTGTGCCGGAGACAATTGTTTCGCCAAACGTTCTGCCGCTGCCTCAAGCCGCGGAGGCCGATGGCCTATATTGTGCATATCCGATGCAAGAAAATGAATGCGGCCCTGCATAACCGCTCTTCTGCACCAGAAAGCAGTCTTATCAAGAATACCTCCCAAAATACTTCCCGCATTTGCCTGAAGGTAAGCTCCGCTATCAATCAGTTCCTCAACTCTGCTGTCTTCTCTGAGGCACCGATACCGTTCCGCATGAGCTATAATTGGAAAATAACCGGTCTGTACCAGTTCCCGTACTGCTCTCCATACCCGCTGGTAGCTGTCATTCGGCTGAAATTCCACCAACACATAACGGCTTCCTGCCAGTGACAGAGCCTTTCCCTGCTCAAGATAAATGGGAAGATCTTCAAAATAGAGGATTTCCTGCCCAAGACTGACCGTTAATTCGAGTCCGGCATTCTGTGCCAGCTTCTGCGCCTGATCCCTGAGGCTTACCAGCTTATCAATATCAACCCGACTTGAATAATGAGGCGTGGCAATCATATGTATGGTTCCCTGTGCATATGCCGTCTGCATCAGCTGCAAAGTATCCTTCCAGTTCCCTGCCCCATCGTCTACTCCTGGGAGAATATGTGTATGTATGTCAATTATCCTAAACATGGATGCTCCCTCTTATCCGCACACGTCTTTAAAGTCCCCTGTATGAAGGAGGAAGAGATGCCGCGGCTGTTTCCGTATACTGGTAGTATAATTGATTCAAATAGGGAAGCACTTCTTTTCCCCAGGCATAGCCCGGCATATAATTGCCTAAAAAACTGTGTACAAATGCAGGACTTCCTTCAATAAATTCATATAAATCGCAGGTAAAGCTGCCGGCATTGACAGCGTAGCTTCCGCGCTTTTTAATCAGTATATTTTCAATCCCCCAGTCCTTCAGGATCTTTTTGAGACGATAATATATAACCCTGAGATTGTTCTTTGCGATCTGCTCCGGCGACTGCTCATACAGCAGCCATGCCATCTGAGATAAAGATACGCTGCTGCCCCTTCTGTCAACAAGAATAGCCAGCATCTCTTTTGCTTTTTCACTGGAAAAATAAATCCGTTCTCTGTTCACAAATACGTCAAAGCCACCAAAGGTTTTAATAAAAATATCCATTTCCTCCCTCTGATTCATTGATCCTCTCCTGTAATTTTTATATTTTGTTTATAATTTCGTAAGATTTCTTTTAATACAATACAACATAGCTACTTTCATAACCGTTACAGATTTTTCCATTTTTGTCATTTTAAGTAGTTTTATTACATTTGTTGTATTTTTTCGTTTACATCTTATTTTTTATGTTTAATTTTAATCAAACAAAAAAAGGAACTGCATTTTTCCTCTGCAGTTCCTCATGTTTACATAATTTTTTTGTGCATATCTTTCTATTATTCTATAATCAAACCGCAACAGATCCACCTCAGCATGGTTTCTCTGAATCGTCTTTTGATTGATCTATAGAAGTATCTTTCCATCGTTTCATATCCCCCCCCCCCCGTTTTTTGTGCCTCTATTTCATCAAATTTTTGAATTAGATACGATAATGTAACCTCTGCCCAACTGTATTCAGGCATATATTCCCCCATAAAATACCGATCTTGCGACTTCTCCATCATATCCCAGGAATCGCATTCAACCATGTCACAGTTAATTGAATACATTCCCCGTCCTTTTTTTACAATGCCCTCTATTCCGCAGGACTCCAATGTTTTTTTCAGCCGATGCCAGGCCATATGCACACTCTGCTTAGCAGCGGCATCTTCTTTATCCAATAAAAAATGAGCAAGCTGGGCAAGACTGACTTCTTTTCCTCCATGATCCACCAGAATCGCAAGAAGCTCCTTGGCTTTGCTGTTTGAAAAATAAATGGCCTTTCCTTTATAGTACAGATCAAATCCATCAAATGTTTTTATGTAAACCTTATTGCTTTCCTTTGAACTTATCTTTCTGTACATTTATCTTCCCCCTCGAAACCATTTCTACCCTTATATTAGCACCAAAAGATATATAGTTCCAGTAAAATATATGCTAAAAACCAAAAAATGTAAAAAGATCCGCAAAGCCTGATATACAGCTTCTGCGGATCTTTTTCATTTCTGTTTTCGGTTTTAAGACAGCGAAGGGAAACTTATTTTTCTCCCTTCAAATACTCATGGATTCCTCTCGCTCCGGCCTTTCCTGCCTCCATGGCCAGAATTACTGTAGCTGCACCTGTCACAGCATCGCCGCCGGCATATACGCCTTCCTTTGTGGTCTTGCCGTTGTTTTCATCAGCGATGATACACTTCCACTTGTTTGTCTCCAGCCCTTCTGTAGTGGATGAGATCAGCGGGTTGGGGGATGTTCCCAGGGACATGATGACCGTATCTACATCAATGGTGTAGTCCGATCCTTCTACCTCTACCGGTCTGCGGCGTCCGGAAGCATCGGGCTCGCCAAGCTCCATCCTGCGCACGACCATACCGGTTACCCAGTCATTTTCATCAGTCAGAATCTCTACCGGGTTGGTGAGAAGATCAAACTGTACTCCCTCCTCCTTTGCGTGGTGTACCTCTTCCACACGGGCGGGAAGCTCAGCCTCGCTTCTTCTGTATACGATGTGAACCTCAGCTCCCAGACGAAGTGCAGTTCTTGCCGCGTCCATGGCTACGTTTCCGCCGCCTACTACGGCTACCTTTTTGCCGAGGAAAATGGGGGTGTCATAGTCATCTCTGAAGGCCTTCATCAGATTGCTTCTGGTCAGATATTCATTTGCGGAAAATACACCGTTTGCATTTTCACCGGGGATACCCATGAACTTGGGAAGTCCTGCGCCGGAACCGATAAATACGGCCTTAAAGCCCTCTTCCTCCATCAGTTCGTCGATGGTGACAGACTTTCCGATGATCACATCCGTTTCAATCTTTACGCCCAGCTTCTTTACGTTTTCAATCTCAGGGCGCACAACCCTTGTCTTTGGCAAACGGAATTCAGGAATGCCATAGGTCAGTACGCCGCCAGCCTCGTGAAGGGCCTCAAAAATAGTTACCTCATAGCCCATCTTTGCCAGGTCTCCGGCGCAGGTCAGGCCAGAAGGACCGGAACCAATTACGGCAATTCGGATGCCGTTGGTTTTCTCTGGCTTTGCAGGAACAACACCGTTTTCTCTGGACCAGTCAGCCACAAAGCGCTCCAGCTTTCCGATGGAAACCGGCTCGCCCTTGATACCGCGGATACATTTTCCCTCGCACTGGCTTTCCTGAGGGCAGACGCGGCCGCAGACGGCGGGAAGGGCACTGGACTCTGCGATGGTCGCTGACGCTTCAGAGAATTTCCCCTCTTTGACCTCTGAAATGAATTTTGGAATATTGATGGATACAGGACAGCCCTTTACACACTGGGCGTTCCTGCAGTTTAAGCAGCGGGCTGCCTCCTCCTGCGCCTCTTCCTGTGTATAGCCAAGGCAGACCTCTTCAAAATTCGTGGCTCTTACCTTTGGCTCCTGCTCTCTGATCGGTACTCTTTTTAATACGTCCATTATTCTTCACCTCCGCAGTTTCCGCAGCCACCATGATGGGTTGCGCCTTCCTGAAGCTTGAGCGCTGCTCTGCCTTCTTCTGTCTTATACATCTGCTGACGCTTCATTGCCTGGTCAAAGTCTACCAGATGGCCGTCAAATTCCGGTCCGTCTACACAGGCAAACTTCACTTCTCCTCCAACAGTCACGCGGCAGGCACCGCACATACCGGTTCCGTCTACCATAATGGGGTTTAAGCTGACAATGGTGGGGATTCCCAGCTCTTTTGTAAGCTTACATACGAATTTCATCATGATCATGGGGCCGATGGCTACGCAGACATCATACTTCCTGCCCTGGTTTTCCACCAGATCCTTAATGACCTCTGTTACCATGCCCTTGCGCTCGTAGGAGCCGTCATCGGTAGTCACATAGAGGTTTCCTGCAGCGGCACGCAGCTCGTCCTCCAGGATCAGCAGATCCTTTGTCTTGGATCCCTCGATGACATCCACATCAATTCCATGCTCACGCATCCATTTTACCTGGGGATATACGGGAGCGGAACCTACGCCTCCTGCCACGAAGAGGTATTTTCTCTTCTTTACTTCCTCGATATCTTCCTTTACAAACTCGGAAGGCTGTCCCAGGGGGCCTACGAAATCCTGGAAGTAATCCCCGGCCTTTAACTCTGCCATGCGCAGGGTAGATGCTCCTACTGTCTGGAATACGATGGTGACCAGTCCCTTTTCACGGTCAAAATCGCAGATGGTTAACGGGATACGCTCTCCCACCTCGTCAATCTTTACAATAACAAATTCTCCCGGCTGACAGGCTCTTGCCACTCTGGGCGCTTCTACGTCCATCAGATAAATCTTGTCCGCCAGGCACTCCGCCTTAACGATTTTGTACATGATTCTCCTCCTCATTTTTGCTTATGTGTCTCGGATCTGCCGGAACGCGATACCGGATTTTTCTGACATCAGGCTCCTCTTTTTCACCATTCCGAAAGCACGCGTAATTTATAGATCCAGCCCGGCGGTTTTATTCGATCCGGATGCTGTAGCTCTTCTCCCAGGTTCCCCAGGCATTAAGTTTCTGAATCCCCGGCCGGTCCTTTAACTCTCCTGCATAGCCGTCAGGAGCGCAGATGCCGTACCATGGCTCCAGGCATACGAAAGGATGGGTGGCCTCCATGGTCCACACTCCCAGGTAGGGGAAACCGCCGCAGCTGATGGTTACATAGGGCTTTCCATCCACCAGCAGGCCGACGCTTGAAACCTGTCCGTCATCAAACATATAGGTAAGCGCTGTATCGAAAAATCCCTTCGTAATGGGAACCTGTCCGTCTTTCAGCTGCAGAGTCCCGCTGCGGCGCTCCTCCTGGTATCCGTTTTCATTGGGCGCCAGATAATGAAGCTGCTGTGCAGACTCTTCTGCCCCGGATCCCTCTTTATTAAAACTTAGCGTATAATCATAGATTGTCTTTCCCTGGGGCGTCTGAAAGGCCGGGTGGCCTCCGATCATGAACAGCAGTTCCCCGGAATCAGGATTAACCACTCTCCATATAACCTCAATGACCCGTCCCGTCAGGCGGTGCCCTACCTCCAGTTCAAAATGGAAGGGATAGACCGCATACGTCTTTGGCGTGTCCTTTAACCGATACCAGCATTCATCCATATCGCATAGCACAGGCTCAAACTCCATATCTCTGGCAAAGCCATGGGGCATGATCTCATACTCCGTACCATCGCAGAGATATTTTCCCTCAAAACTCTTTCCCACAAAGGGGAAAAGGATCGGCGCATGGCGGCCCCATACAGACGGGTCGGCCTTCCACAGAATCTCCCTGCCTGCTTTCTTATCGTAAATCCCTGTCAGCTCTGCGCCGCGGCGGTCTATTGTAACCAAAAGTTCTTCATTTTCCAGTGTAAACACACTGCCGTCCTGCTTCATAAGACTACCCCCATTTCCGCTCTCAGCGTCCTTTATGGACGCTGCTGCAAACCTGCTGTTTTCACACAAAAATCATCTTATCATTTTCTGCCGGATGTTACAACTGTTTTTACACAATATCTGTGCTCCTCTTTGTTCTCACATAGCGGCAGAAGGTATAACAAAGGTCAAAATAGGTCTGTTCCTCCCCTTCCTGGGCCAGCACCCACTCCGGGCTCTGATCCAGGTTTATGGGAAACCTCATATCCGCGTCATACGCATAGTCGATACGAGTCAGGTGAATGGTATCGCAGCAGGGCAGAAACTGTTTGAAAATACTGCCGCCACCGATCACATAAATATCCCCAGAAGGGATATCCCGCAGTCTATCCAGAGCTTCCTGCATATTTCTGCATACCTCTGCACCCCTTATCTTAAACGAAGGATCCCCCGACAGGACAAGGTTCGTCCGTCCTCCCAGAGGCTGGCCCCCCGGAAGGGTCTCCAGGGTTCTGCGTCCCATAACTACGGTCTTGCCTGCTGTTTCCTTCAGCAAAAGCTGACGTTCTGCAGGAATGGTCACCAGCGGCCTTCCGTTCTTCCCGATAGCCCAGTTCTTATCTGCCGATACCAGAAAATTCATCGCGTGCCTCCCATCTGCTCATAGAGTCGAAATTCATAGCGGATTCCATGATCCTCTCCTTCTCCCAGGACACGGGCCAGCCGCCAGCCTGGTTCTTTATCCAGATCAGGCAGTGCGGTATCTGCCGGAAAAGCCTTGAAAATATGGGTGATATAGGCTTTTTTACAGTATGGAAGAAATTCCCGGTAGATCATGCCTCCGCCAATGATGAATATATCGTCGTTTCCATACTGTGTCAGATACTCCAGTGTTTCCTCCACGCTCCTGCAGATCACAACGTCCTCCGGAGCGCTCAGGCCGCTCTTTGTGAGAACCACATTAACACGGTTTTTTAACGGCTTGCCGCCTGGAAAACTCTCCAGTGTCCTGCGTCCCATGACAACTACCCGGCCTTTGGTCGTTTCTCTGAAAAACTTCATATCCCCTGGAAGATGGGCTAAAAGGCCGCCGTCTTTTCCGATGGCCCAGTTTTCATCTGCTGCTGCAATAAGATTCATATCGCGTCTCTCCTGTATTTCAATCGCATTCTTATGACCGATTATAGCATGGGTGCGGGTAAATGAAAAGGCGCGCCGGGATATTTCACACAATTTCCCGGCGCGCCGAACGATCCTGCTTTATAATACGTTTTAGATCCTTCCCTGTCTGCGCTTTTCTTCATAGTCTTTAAGAGCAGCCAAAGCTTTTCCTGCCATGGGGTACAGGGCGATGAGGTTAAAGATAGTCATCAGTCCTACGCCAACATCTCCCAGATCCCATACAACGGTATAGGCAGTCAGTCCGCCCACAAAGAGCATGATGAGCGCCAGCACCTTGTATGCTGTCTGAGCCGCCCAGCTGTCTCCAAACAGATATGATATGTTGGAACGGGCATAGTAGAGGATTCCTAAAAATGTGGAAAAGCTGAACAGCCACAGAATTACTGCAATGAAGATAATTCCAAAGGAACCAAGGTGGTATCCCATAGCCGCCTGCAGCAGATCCATTCCCTCCAGGGAGCCTGTTACCTGCTCTGGAGCCAGAAGCATTAAGAAGGCGGTACAGCTGCAGATAACGATCGTATCAATGAATACGCCCAGCGCCTGTGCCAGCCCCACCTTGGCCGGATGGTCTGTCACAGCGGCCGCTGCGGCACAGGGAGCCGACCCGCTGCCTGCTTCATTGGAAAAAAGCCCTCGTTTTACGCCGTTCATAATCACAGCGCCTATTCCTCCTGCCACTGCCTGGCGCAGCCCGAAGGCCTCTGAGAAGATACGCTGAAACACAGAGGGAATCTGCTGGAAATTCAGAACGATCACTGCCACTGTGATCAGAAGATACAGCCCAGCCATCACCGGCACCATCACATCCAGAGCCTTTACGGTCGCGTTTTTGCGCAGAACGATCACTGCGCCAAGAATCACCAGGACGATGGTGCTGTAAAGGGGCGGTATGTGAAACGCATTTTTGAAGGCAGATGCCACGGAATTACTGATAACCTGGCTGATTCCGCACCAGCAGATCAGGCCGGATAAGGCAAACAGCACCGATAAGGGCATCCATCTCTTCTTTTTATCCTTTTTCTCGAAAAATTTGTGCATATAGTAGGCAGGGCCGCCCCGATAGCCGCCGTAAAGAGGATCTTCCTCTTTATAAAGCTGAGCCAGCGTGGCTTCAATAAACGCGGTGGTTGAGCCTAAAAGGGCTGTGACCCACATCCAGAACACGGCACCTGCGCCGCCGGCGGAAATGGCCGCCACTACGCCTACCAGATTTCCCATTCCCACACGGGTAGCGGTAGACACGATCAGCGTCTGACACGCTGAAAGCGCCGTTGTCTCTCCATCCTTTTTCTCCAAAGTTACCCGCACCATGTCTTTAAACAGACGCAGGGAAAGAAAACGTGTGCGCAGCGTAAAATAAATTCCCGTAGGAATCAGCAGCAGCACCAGAAGCGAAAAGCGGATACTTGCGCCTCCCGGCAAAGGCAGCGTGAGCAGATCCCCCCATAAAAACCGGTAAACTGTTTCAATTACTGTAACCATGATTGTTTGCCACTCCTTCTCCTTTGTTCAGACCGTACCTGCGGCCTGCCCCTCTCCATATTTCAGGGGATGGATTTTTACTTCATATTAGTATATAATAATTATCATCATTTGTAAAATTGATACTTTAAATTATATTGATCTATTTTTTCGATTGTAAGCAGGCTGCCTCACACAGCAAACCATGGGAGGAAAATATGGGTGTTGATATGAAAAATATGGAAACCTTTATTCAGGTAGCGGAGCTGTGCAGCTTTACAAAAGCGGCAAAAAAGCTGGGGTATTCACAGTCCACTGTATCGTTCCAGATCCGGCAGCTGGAGGAGGATCTGAAGGTGCAGCTTTTAGAGCGCATCAACCATACCGTAGCGCTGACAGAAGCCGGACGCAAGGTTCTGGACTATGCCCATCAGCTAGACCGGCTGACCATGAATATGAGAAAGGAACTTAAGCCTCAGCCTTTCATAACCGGACACATCCGCATCGCCATGGCAGATTCCCTGGCCTGCTGGATCCTCCAGGATCACTTTGAGGCTTTCCGCAGAGAGCAGCCGGGAATCACACTGAAGCTCATGACGGCCAGCACGCAGGAAATGTTCCGGCTTCTGAACCAGAATGAGGCAGATCTGGTGTACACTCTTGATCAGCATTTTTATAACAGCGATTATATAATCGCAGACGAAGAGCAGATCGAGGCCCATTTTGTAGCGGCCCCTGATTTCCTTCCTGTTTCGTCCCGCCGTGTGCCAGTCCGGGAATTGATTCAGTTCCCCTTTCTCCTGACAGAAAAGGGCATGAGCTACCGCCGTCTGATGGATGAGCACCTGGCTCAGCTCTCCTTGGAGGTGCGTCCTGTTCTGGAATTCGGCAGCGCCGACCTTCTGTGCCGCCTTGTGACCCAGGGAGCCGGGATTTCCTTTCTTCCTGACTATGTAACAGAACCAGCGCTGCTGGAAGGGCGGCTGATACGGCTGGAGGTACCTGACTTTGCCCCCCAGCTGTGGCGTCAGCTTCTGTATCACCGGGATAAATGGGTCTCTCCGGCCATGCAGGCAGTCATCGGGTATTTTTCCGGCAAATCCCCTGCACCTGACAGCAGGGATCCTCATATGCTGTCATAGATCACTCCTTCAGGAGATTTTGCCATGAATCAGTCTGCAGCTGCTACACCGGGCGATCAGTTCGCTCAAATCCTGCGTTTTGGCACCCCTGCCGCTCTGGCCTGGGTCCACGGAAATACTTCCTTTGCCCCCGCCCTAAGCGGAGTGGTGCGCTTTTATGACACGCCTTATGGAGGCGTCCTGGTTGAAGGTGAGTTTTTCCAGCTTCCCAATAAGGGCATTTTGGGCTCTACCGCTTTTTATGCCATGCATATCCACGAAAACGGGGATTGCTCCGCTTCCTTTACCCACACAGGCGGACACTATAATCCTACCCATACGGAACATCCCTGGCACTCCGGGGATTTGCTGCCCATCATGGGAAATGAGGGCTATGGATGGATCGCCTTCTATGATAAGCGATTCACTGTGGCTGAAATTCTGGGACGTTCCCTGGTTCTTCACCTGAATGCAGATGACTTTACCAGCCAGCCGTCCGGAAATTCCGGGATGATCATAGGATGCGGAATTGTGAGAAAGTATACGCCCTAAATGCAACAATACCGCAGGACAGAGAACGTTTCCCGTTCTTTTTCTGCGGTATTTCTGTTGATAAACTGATTTTCCTGAAACGTCTTTTCTATGAGCGGGCCGTCTGTCTGTTTGGCTCCTGCTTTACTGCTCCCATGCTCCGTCCTTATTTACAAAATAATGATCCGGCGTCTGCTCCTGACGGTACATGGAGCCGTAAGGGCGCTTTTTATTTTCATAATACCAGTATCCGTCCTCCTTCCGAAAGTAGGTCTGCTCTGAGATGTCCTCCACCTCTGTAAAATAGTAATACGTTCCATCTACCTGTACCCAGCCGTCTCTCATAACGGCTGTTTCTGGATCAAGATAATACCACTTCCCATCCATTTTCTCAAAATACCAGCCTTTTTCAAGAACGCCTAAATTGCCATCAGATACATCATGGGTATGATACCATTTCCCATTATGACTTCTGATCCATCCAAACTCCATGATGCCCTCAGCATTAAACTTAAACCAGCTGAATCTTCCCTGCATATCCTTTCCATAGGGATTTTCAATAAACATCCAGCCGTTTTTAGGCGTGATATTTCCAGATGTTGCGTAGGTCCATTTATGACGGCCAGCATCCAAGAGCGTCCAGCGTCCGCCTCTGGAGCCATTAGCAAGACCGGGAACCGGATCGGAATAGATTCTGTCATTGCCTGCGCTGCGGCGTCCTGAAGCAGAGGTTGAACTGCTGTGTGAAAAACCGCCTGAGCCGTGCTTTCCTGGCTTATGCGGCTTATGCGGCTTTTGAGGCTGACTTGGTGAAACGATGTCCGGCTTATCCGGCTTTTGAGGCTGACTTGGAGAAGCAATGTCCGGCTTATGGGGCCTGTCTGGCTTTTGAGGCCTGTCCGGCTGTTCCGGACGCTCCGGCTCGCTTGGGGATGCAGTCCCCGGTTTCTTTTTTACACGGATTTCGACTCTGAAGTTCTTACTGCTTCCATCGGGATATATCACCTTTATTTTACCCGTATATTTTCCCGGTATATCCGTATCAATCTCCTCTTCCGTGACATCTTCCACCAGAGTTCCTTCTGGAAGTTCTTCCCAGTTAGAGATATTATCTGACAGGTCGATCTCTCCCCCCTGCTCTGTCTCCTCACGTTCTATTTTGGGCCGGTAAATTTCAGCATCCATTTTCTCAATTTCTGTTCCTGGGAAAGAGCCGGCATCCTTGGGATCCGAACCCTTGGCTGTCTCCTCACTGTCCGCTGTGCCGTCTCCGTCATCATCCTCGTCTGCCCGGTCCGGTGTCCCGTCTCTGTCTGTATCCCGTTCTACGTTCACCGCCGCCATTACCTGTTTTTCCTGCTTTATGCCTTTATCCTCAAAAGTAACCTTTACAGGAATATACACCGTCTGGATCTCATAGTCTGCATGATCCTTATCCCCCCATATAAGATTCTCAGGTGTTCCCTTCAGAAAACCATTCTCATCTGCCAAAAGCCCGTTGGTCTCTTCAGACACGATCACTGCCGCTGCTTCATTTGGTTCTGCCAGTTTCTGATTCGGTATCACTTCCATGCCCTCCACGGCATTTTGAACCAGCCGGATCGTCACCTTAAGCTCCTTTGCCCATACAGCAAACACTTCTCTGCTTCCATCCAGCTGCTCCAGAATATGAGGATCTGCCTCTAAAGCATCTGCCGAAGCCGCCCAGCCGGCAAATACATACCCGGTTCTTTCAGGACTTACTGGCGCTGTTATGGTCCCGCCGGCTATATTTTCTGTCCTGCTCTCTGCTGTCCCGTCTTCCCAGTTTCCTCCATTAGGATAGAAAATCACCTTTGCGGTGCCTGCACTGATCCTGTGTTCAGCGGCCGCTGTGTGCATACCATTGGGTGAAAAGGCTACAAGCAGAATCTGATCCCCATCCTGGAATATGCCTGCTGGTATTTCCATGGAAAATTCCCCGGTCATAATTGTTTCAAAGGGAATCACAGCCTGAGCCCTGGGATCGTCTGGATCGTATCCCAGACCGCCATTGATATATTTAAATGCTTTTACCACTGCGTTGCCTGCATTCTGATCCGTCACATCCAGATTTCTTTCAGGATGCCCCGGATGTTTGTAAACAGCCTTTGGAAGCCGGCCTGCGATGACTGCGTTTTGATCCGCTCTTACCGAAGAAACCTCTGTTTCCGGTTTTGAAACCAAATAATCCCCCGCATTTTTCGGATCTGTTTTATCCTCTGTCACTTCCCGGCCGTCAGGAACGCCATCCCCATCTGTATCCGCATGATATGCATCCGTCCCCAATTCATCTTCCACAAAATCATATACCCCGTCCTTATCTGAGTCCAGAACGGTTAAAAAGCCATTAGAATATGAATTCTGCAGCCTTTTATTAGGCTTTTTTCCGTCCGGCTTTCTGATACCCAAAGAGGAATCGCTATGATCTACAAAGTCGGCTTCCAGCCAGGATTCGAAGTCGATTTCTCCTCCGCTGCTTTCCATATATCGGTTCAGCGCCTGTGCAAATTCCTCATTTGTCACCTGGTCTCTTAACGCATACTTAATAGCAAATGACCGCCTCTGCCCCAGAGCACCGTAAAAAATCTGGCTGTCCTGCAGTTTTCTCACCTCCGTGACCTTATCCCAGTCTGCATCGATGATGCTGAGACTGTCCGTATCCTTGGTAGAGATATGGCCATTTCCATCGGGATTCACAGTCAGCTTCACAGGCGCATCCTTCAGAAAATTACCCCGGGCATCCGATAGCCCCAGATATATCCGGTCAGTATCAATATACGGCAGCAATTCCTCTGGAATCACTTCATTGATATATAAGACCCAGCCGCTGTTTGACAGCAGAAAGTTCTGATTGGGCTTAAAAGAGGAAACAGAGTTAATTATGCGGTTCTTCCCGTCATAAATGACTGTCTTGGCGACAGGCCCTCTTGTAAAATTTCCATCTTTTGACTGCGTTCCGTCAGTCTCTAAAATATTACCGCCGGTTCCCAGATAAAATTCATTTCCCTCTGCTGTATTCTGAGGAAGTTGTGGTACATTAGGATTGTTTTTCAGAATAAAACCATTATCATTTCCGCCGATATCCGCCAGATTATCATTTCTCACCCACAGCGTCGTAAAGCGGAGCTTTTTATCGCCGAACCCCAGATCATCCAGACTTTTTCCGCCTTTGAGCACGATCTCAATTTCATGGTTAGTGACGGCGCCAATGATTCCGCTGGAAAATGTGCCGGTGTTAATAGGGACCTTCCACAATGCCCCTTCTGCTTCTTTTTCAAAATCCTGCCCATTGACTGAAACTGACTTAATATTCTCATAAAAATCGGAATCAAAAAAATTCAGGAGATATCTTCCTGTATAGGGGCCTCTGTCTGTATAACCCCAGGATGTTGATCCCTTTGCCCATTTCGTCACTCTCAGAATGACCTTATCTCCGTCGGACCGGAGGTAATCGGTTCTTGCGTAATCAAGCACCCCTTCTGTTTCCCCGTCGATCTCATAATGTATCTCCAAACCAGGTTCCTGATCTGAGAGAATCGTTGAAACAGCCGTTTCTCCCTCCATAGTCTGTGCATAGATACCTGTGGAAGCCATAAAAAAGCTGCAGCCAACCACACAGGAAACAATGCCAATCGTCCGTTTTCTCAGATAATACCTGGGCTGTTTTTCCATCCCTTTTCTTCTGATCCATTCTTTCATTTTATTCATCTGATCCATTTTTTGCCTTTCTTTAATCATTTTCCAGCCCATTATTTCATAATTGTTTTAAAAACGATTGTACATTATACTATTTCCATGTATAAATCAGCTTTTATTATCAGAAATCCTTTTGTTTTTCACGCTGCACTCATCTTAAATATAAATATTTTCTATATTTTTACAGTTTTATCATGTATTTTTCAGCAAACCGACGTATAAAACCTCTTTTTATTTGTTCAACGCTTGAATTGTCTTCACAATCCCCCTATAATATTAATATAGTTTTAACAGAAAGAAGGCCGGAGAAATGAATCACTTTCAGGAATCGTCTGTCATCCCGCCAGAGCAGTTCGACCAAACACAGCCAAGCAGTTCACAAATACGTATACCCCCTCAGGAGTCCATTGCCTGTGATCCCTTTGACCAGCTCAGGCTGATCAAGTCCATCCATGTAATATCCCATCTGCCGGTTCAGGTTTTTGACCACAGCATGAACCTGCGGCACTCATACGTTTCTGACCGGGTCTGGCTTCTCCCCTATGACTTTAGAAAATACTGCGGGAATGCCCCTGTAGATTCTTTTTTATTTTCCGGTATTCTGGAGGAAGTCTTTATCCGATATCCCTATCCGGACGGCACACTGATCATTGGTCCCCTCTCCACGGTCAAGCTGACGCCTGAAACCATTCAGACCAGAGTACAGAAGCTTATTTCAAATAAGAAAGTACATTCCCAGATGATGCAGTATCTAAGCCTTCTTCCAGTATTTTCACTTGGAGATGTTCGGGATTTTCTGATCCATCTTAACTTTCTGTTTCATAATGACGCAAAGTGCCCCTATTCCCATAAGCTGCATGAATTGGTAGACAAAAATCGTATTTCCCTGGAAACAGAAAAGCTGACAAACAGCAGTCTGCGTATGTTCCAGTCCGATTATTATACCTATACATATGAAAACAGGCTGCTTGATCTGGTACAGAAAGGGGATACCAAGCAGCTGCGCCAGCTTCTGTCCGGCACCAGCAGCAGCGTGGTTCCTTCCAACGCCTCCACACCGATTCGTTCTGAGAAGAATTATACGATCATTGTTCTAGAAAAGCTGTCTGAATACGCGATCCAGCAGGGGCACGAGGTATCGGAAATCTATCAGCTGAGGGATTTTTATATCAGAAAATTAGAGGAAAAGAGAGAACTTTTGGATGTACTTTATATCCGAGACTGTGCGATCATCCACTTTACAGAGCTGATGCACAATTTTATCAACGCAGGATATTCGCCTCTGGTTAAAGCAGTAATTCAGTACATCAGCCTGAATCTTTACGGCCCATTGAAGGTCAGGGATATTGTCCGGGAATTTTATATGTCTGAATCGTCGCTGCGCAGTAAATTCAAGAAGGAAACCGGACTCAACGTCATCGAATATATCCATAAGCGCAAGATCAATGAGTCCAAGCTCCTTCTGCGTTCAGGACTTGCTCCCATCGATGTCTCTACAGCGCTTAATTACTATGATTATGCCCATTTTCAGAGGACGTTTAAAAAGTATGTGGGCTGCTCTCCCAAGGATTTTCAAAAGAACAACAGCATCAATCTCTGGGAGCCGCAGCATAAAAGGGAACAGCCTGACCTTTCCAAATAAAACACATAAAAAACACGAAAGGAGAACACATCATGAGAAGCATTACCACACTGGATCTTCAGTATGCCCATCGTTTTTACGGATTTGGAGGAGAGGCACAGTATCTTCACGGCCACACCGGCATCCTTACCATTGAGGTGGAGGACTCGGTTGAAGAGGGCGTCAATATGGTCTTCCCCTGTAATGAGATCAAAAAAACAGCCTGGGAGATGCTGCAGAATTTCGACCATGCTCTGATTCTGCGCCAGGACGACCCGCTGCTTCCTGCCATCCTGAAAGTTTATGAAGAGCAGGGAATTCGAAACGGAACGCCTGTAAACCGACAAAAAGGGCCTGCCTTTCAAACGGAACTGGCTACCGCCTACCCAGAATGTCGTCTTGTAGTCACTAAGGAAACCATGACTGTAGAGGGCATGATCCGAATCGTCTATGAACTTCTGAAAGACCGGCTGAACATCGCAAAGCTCACCTTCACCAGCGGTGTAAACGGTGCCGCACAGGAGTATCCTGTAAGCGCCCCGTACAAAAAGCGCTGTCCAAAATGCGGGATTCTGCTAAATGAAAATGGCAGCTGCCCCAAATGTGGGTATATGGCGCCGCGCGATTAGGGATTTTCAGATTCAGGAATCAGCAAACGTATTTCCGCTGTCTTTCTGGCCATCTTACGCTGCCCCATAGCCTGATGCTCCCTTCTGATGTGGGTGGTTGACGTGTTGAGATTAGTGCAGCATAGAGTATAGGAAGGTACAGCCAGACCCTTGCAGGTATGGCTTCCGCCTCTCTGCATAAATAAAGACCTGCTGGCAAAAGTTCTGTTTCAGTCTTTTCCAACAGGTCTCTATTTTCTTTAAAAATACTTCTTGCTTCCCCAAAGATTACTCTTCTTCAGATCCAGATACTCATTATACGCCTTCTCAAGAATCTGCTTTTCATTGGAAAACTTCAGCAGATGGTAGGCCTCATAAAACTTATAGTATCCGGAGTCCAGAAAGTATTCTTCCCGCTGTGGTTTGCTGTAATAGCTGTCGGCCATCATCAGATACCAGTGTACGTCTTTCTCCACCACATCCTGAGGCGTGTTGAAGGTGTACTGGCTTTTGCCGATGTATTTGATGATGGAGGCGCTGACGCCGGTCTCTTCTTTTACCTCTCTCAGCGCCGTTTCCTTGTATTCCTCTCCAGCTTCTACGGTTCCTTTGGGAAGAACCCAGCCCTCGTACTTGTTCTTGTAATTTTTATACAGAACCAGGATCTTTCCTCGAAATATAACCACACCGCCGCAGCTCGTTGCCTCAATCATTGCAATCCCTCCTGGTTTTGGTGTGAACCTGACTGCTTTCTGCAGCCGTAACTGGTCTTAGTATACAACGTTTGGAAGGGATATGCAAGAATTTTCATGGCCCGCCTGCTTAAAGCTTCTTTAAAATTTCCTGCAGATCCAGCGTCTTTGTTCCGTCCTCCGCTTCAAAATAGGGGATTCCGATATAACCGTTTGCCTTGGCTTCATCAAACAGAGTGCAGTTGTCCCTCACCGCGAGAAATTCCTTCATATCTGCCAGACTGGCGGAAATATTTTTAAATTCCAGGTCAGCTCCCATCTCCTGCAGCTTGTAAATAGCATACAGAGCATCCTTACATAAATGGCTTCCAAACATGGTTACTTTCATTGTCTGATTCTCCTGTCTGTGTATTTTTTATCTTTATTTTAATCTATTTCTGCATATTTTTCCACTCGTGTTTTTCTCCATTCCTTTCATAATGTCCCTTTTTAACATCCTCTTGACAAAATCCGGTTTCGGATTTATACTGGCTTTTACAAAAACCGAAATCGGATTATAACTGCAAACAGTGCTCAGGGCGGCATATGACCCGCAGCAGGTGAATCTGCCCTGAACCTTACGCCATCACAAAGGAGAGCTGCCGCCATGTACAGACATTCTGCCAAGGAACAAAATATTCGCTTTAATCAGTTATACCGCCGTCAGTCCAATCTTTACCATACCTACGCCGCCGCCCATCACCTCTCGGATGCGGCATTTTCCATCCTCTACTGCCTCTGTGAAACCATACCAGAGGAGAGGGAAACCGCCCCGTATACCCAGCACGGACTGGCACAGCTTTGCAGTCTTCCCCGCCAGACGGTAAATTCTGCCATCAGCAGCCTGGTTCGCCAGGGTTATGTCCGTCTGCAGCAGCTTCCCGGTTCCGGAAATACCAAAGCGGTCTTTCTCACCGATGAGGGAGAGTCCCTCTGCCGCCATGTGATTGATCCGCTGATTGAGGCAGAGCAGCGGTCTCTCGCCCAGATGGGACACGAAGAGGTGGAGCTGTATCTGAGGTTTTCCCTTACGCAGCTGGATCTGTTTGAACAGGAACTGGCAGCTATTCTTCCTGATAAAAATGGAAGCAGCCGCCGGGATCATTTAAAAAATGAAGATGAAACAGGAGAATAAAACGACCTATGCGATACTTTTTACAATTCCTGAAACCATACCGAAAAACCTGCATCCTGATTTTTCTTACCGTCCTCTTGGACGTGGCCGGGGCGCTCCTGGTGCCTACCGTTACCGCCAATATGCTGAACCTGGCGGCTGCGGGAAGCGGGATCACCCCTATCCTGCATCAGGGACTGATCATGCTTATTATCTCCCTGTTAGCCGGTTTTGCCGCGCTGACGGGAAGCTTTCTCTGCGCACGCCTGTCTGCCAGACTGGGCCGTGATATGCGGGTGGCCGTCTATAAAAAAAGCCTTACATTTTCCGCAGCGGATTTCGAGCGCTTCGGCACAGCTTCCATGGTAACGCGAACCTTAAATGACATCAATTCCATCCAGAGCGCCTTTGTGATGTGCGTCCAGATGGTGCTTCCCGTACCGGTGATGTGTATTCTCGGAATCCTGTTCGCCTTCCGAATCCATCCTTATATGGGATATCTGGTGACTGCTGTAGTAATTCTTCTTCTGACCGCCGGTTTCTTTATCATCCGCCGGGCTGCCCCTATTTTCGAGCGCCTGCAAAGATTTCTGGACCGGGTCAACACGGTTCTGCGTGAAAATATTACCGGCGTCCGGGTAATCCGCGCCTTCGGAAAAGAGACCCATGAAGAAGGGCGTATGGGGCGCAGCTTTATGGACTATGCCCAGTCGGCCATACAGGCCAACCGCCTTTTTGCAGCCCTGGACAGCATTGCCACTCTGGCGATCAATCTGTCAGTTGCAGCTATCCTGTATACAGGGGGAAACCTGGCCGGCTCCGGCGCTATGGAAATCGGAGGCATTACGGCAGTGACGGAGTATGCTATCTGGATCCTGTTTTATATCATGATGGCCCAGATGGTAGTCATTATGGTTCCCAAGGCACTTGTCTGCATGGAACGAATGGCGGAGATTCTGTCATTGGAGCCTGAGATTCAGGATAAACCAGGTGCTTTATCCCCTTCTCTTCCATCCGATCAGGAGGGCCGCTTATGCTCCCCTGCGCCGGCCTCTGTCACAGAAAATGAAACTCCCGTCGTCTCCTTTTCAGACGCTACCTTCCGTTTCCCGGACGCAGATGAGGATACCCTGAGCCATCTGACTTTCCAGTGCAAAAAGGGCACTACCACTGCCATTATCGGCGGTACGGGAAGCGGAAAGTCCACCATCGCCAAGCTGATCCTGCGTTTCCATGACGTGACCGCCGGTCAGATTTCCCTTCTGGGAACGGACGTCAGGGACCTTCCACAAAAGGAACTTCGCGATTCTATCGCCTATGTACCTCAAAAGGCGTGGCTCTTTTCCGGCACCATCGAGGATAACCTGCGCTATGGAAATCCAGATGCCTCCAGGGAAGAGCTGCTTTGTGCCCTTGACACCGCTCAGTCCGGTTTTGTACGCCAGCTGCCCGACGGCCTTTCCTCCCATGTGGCACAGGGAGGCACCAACTTTTCCGGTGGGCAGAAGCAGCGCCTTTCCATTGCCAGGGCGCTGGCTAAAAAAGCGGACCTCTATATTTTTGACGACAGCTTCTCAGCTCTTGATGCAAAGACAGACGCCGCCTTGCGCCATGCCCTGAAGGAAGCCACAAAGGAGGCTGCCGTACTGATTATCGCCCAGAAAGTCAGCACGATCCTTCACGCAGACCAGATCCTGGTATTGGAGGACGGCAAAGCGGCAGGCCTTGGCACCCACGCTGATTTAATGGAGCGCTGCCCCGTCTATAAGGATATTGTACGCTCCCAGATGCGGGATGCATGATGGGGCATAACCTGAAAATTTTCGATAAACCTACAGGAGGTTCTTTCATTTTATGGAAAACGATCCGAATTATTTTGATACAGAAGTGTTTGAAGCAAAACATATGAAAAAGACCATTCTGCGCTTTATCCGCTCCATGGGAAGGCAGAAATGGCGGCTGACGGTGGTATTTATCTGCATTGCCTTTTATACCTATTTCACCGTCATGGCCCCCTTATACAGCGCCAACGTGGTGGACCTGATCTGGAATCAGATAAAAGCAAACCAGAATGCGGGCCACCCTTTCCGGATCACCTGGGAGCTGGGAGGAAGACAGCTTTTCCTGCTTCTTCTCATGTACCTTGCCTGCGGCGTTTTCTACACGCTCCAGAGCTTTCTCATGGCAGGCTTCGCGGAGAAATTAAACCTTCAGCTCAGGGAAGAGATCAGTCGGAAGTTAAACCGCCTGCCGCTCTCCTTCTTTGACCGCCAGCAGCCGGGAGCCATCATGAGCCGGGCCACCAATGATCTGGAAAAAATGTCCGAGGCCCTTCAGACCGGCCTTCTGCGCCTGTTTATGGCTGTAGGCACCATCATTGGCTCTCTGATCATCATGGCTGCCTTTGACTGGCTTCTCACCGCCGTTTTCCTGGTGTTTACGGCGATTTCTCTGCTGGCGGCCAGGGCTGCCTCCCGGCAGACCCTGCGCTATGCCAGCAGGCGTCAGGACTGCACTGGACGGCTCAACGGCCTCATCGAGGAAGCCTATAGCGGACGTATGCTGATAAAGGCCTTTAACCGGGAGGAGGAAAGTCTGGCTCAGATCGAACGGGCCGCCATAGAACTGGCCGATGCCTCTGAAAAAACGGACTGGATCACAGGCGCCATCAATCCCGGCATCCGCATCATCAACCGGGGCGGCCAGGTTGCCATCGCCGTCCTGGGAGGTTTTATGCTCCTGAAAGGCCATCTGACCCCCGGACGGTTCCAGGCGTTTTTCCAGTACGCCAACCAGGCCGGCGAACCCATTACTGAGCTGTCCTATATGATCAACTCCCTCCAGTCGGCTCTGGCATCCGTAGAGCGGGTCTATGAGCTTTTGGATGAAGAGGAAATTTCCCCTGATCCCGAAACGCCTCTTTTACTGCCCCGGCCAAAAGGGGATGTGGACTTTTCCCATATCCGTTTTGGCTACGATCCCAGCAGGCCTCTTATGAAGGATGTAAGCTTTTCTGTCAAAGCAGGACAGAAGATCGCCATTGTGGGATCTACCGGAGCGGGAAAGACCACTCTTATCAACCTTCTGATGCGCTTTTATGACATCGGAGGCGGAAAAATCTCCCTGGACGGCACAGATACCAGAGACTTAAGCCGCAGAGGGCTTCGGCAGGCCTTTGGCATGGTTCTTCAGGATACCTGGCTGTTTGAGGGCACCATCGCGGAAAATATCGCCTATGGAAAGTCCGATGCCTCCAGGGATGAGATTATCGCCGCCGCTAAAGCCGCAAGGGCGGATTTCTTCATCCGCACCCTTCCAAAAGGCTATGATACTGTCCTTGGAAATGACGCGGAAAACATTTCCATCGGCCAGCGCCAGCTTCTTACCATTGCCAGAGTCATGCTCTGCGATCCCGCAATCCTGATTCTGGATGAGGCTACCTCTTCCGTAGATACACGCACAGAAATGGAAATCGGCCGGGCCATGAATACGCTGATGAAGGGCCGCACTACCTTTGTGATCGCCCACCGCCTTTCCACCATCATAGATGCAGATCTGATCCTTGTAATGCAGAACGGCACCATCATTGAGCAGGGAGACCACAAACGCCTCCTGCAGACAGGAGGCGCTTATGCGGAATTATATAACAGTCAGTTTGCTTAGATCACTGGTTTAATCCCTTAAAGATCTTTTCAGCCGTCACAGGCAGTTCCCGAATGCGGACGCCTGTGGCGTTGTATACTGCATTGGCAATAGCCGGGGACGGAGTGTTGATCACGATCTCGCCGATAGACTTGGCGCCAAAGGGGCCTGTGGGTTCGTAGCTGCACTCAAACTCCACCTGAACGTTTCCAATGTCCAGACGGCTTGGAAGCTTATACTGCATCAGGGAGTTTTCGCATACATGGCCGTTCTTTAAGTAGGTTACATCCTCATAAAGAGCCATTCCGATTCCCTGAACCAGACCGCCCTCCGTCTGGACTCTGGCCAGATTTTCGTTTAACGGAGTACCGCAGTCTACGGCAGCCACAAACTGGATCAGTTCGATACTGCCGGTTTCCATATCGACCTCAACCTCTGCCGCTCCTGCCATAAACGGGGGCGGAGATACCGGGGAGGTGCAGGATTCCGTGGCCTGAAGGGCTTCGTTGTTAAAGCACATGGCCCTGTTTCCGATATCCTTGAGGGAAATCTCATTTTCAAGGCCGGATTCCTCAGAAACCGGGGTAAGACGCCGTACAGCCGTTCCGGTAAATTCCAGTTCCTCCTCGCTGCAGTTTAAATACTCTGCGGCTTTTTTTATGATCTTTTTTTTCAGGGTTTCACAGGTCTTTACCACTGCATTTCCTGTAAGGTAAGCGGTGCTGGAGGCATAAGAACCGGAATCATAGGGAGAAATATCCGTATCTACGCCATAAACTACAATATCATCTGCCTCGCAGTTCAGACACTCCGCAGCTACCTGAGCCAGTGTGGTATCGCAGCCTGTTCCCATATCGGAAGCGCCGATGGTCATGGAGTAGAAACCATCGTCATTTACCTTGATAGTGACAGCGGCTACATCCACGTGTGAAATCGCAGATCCCTGCATAGCCATGGCAAGTCCCACGCCCCGTACCTTTCCGTTGCCCATATCTCTTTTTGGGTATTTCTCATCCCAGCCGATCATTTCCTTTGCACGCTCCACACAGCGGTCCAGAGCGCAGCTTCTGGCGGTCTCCCCATAGTAAGCAGGCATCACCTGGCCTTCGCGAACCATGTTTTTATCCCGCAGCTCAGTCGGATCCATCCCCAGCTCAGCCGCCAGCTCATCCATGGCAGACTCTACGGCAAAAATACCCTGAGTGGCGCCATAACCCCGGTACGCGCCTGCCGACATCCGGTTGGTGTAAACTACGTCATAGGCAAAGCGGAAGGCTTTGGGCGTCCCGTACAGAGGGATGGATTTGTGGCCTGACAGCCCTACCGTGGTAGGCCCGTGTTCCCCGTATGCGCCTGTATTGGACAATGTATACACATCCATTGCCTGCAGAATCCCCTGATCATCGCAGCCTATTTTTACCCGAACCTCCATCTCATGGCGGGGAGAGGATGCGATCTGGGATTCATAGCGGCTGTATATGATCTTTGCCGGCTTTCCCGTTTTCATGGTAACAATGGCCGGATATACCTCTGCCACTACGGTCTGCTTTGCGCCAAAGCCTCCGCCGATTCTTGGCTTGATCACACGTATCTTTGATTTGGGCACATCCAGGGCATGGGCTAAAATCCGGCGCACATGGAAGGTTACCTGGGTGGAGGCAACTACATTGAGACGGCCATATACATCCATATAGGTGAACGCCCGGAAGGTTTCCATCATAGCCTGCTGGTTGGCCTTTGTATGGTATACGCGCTCGATCACATGGCTGCTTTGTGCAAATGCCGCGTCCAGATCTCCATGGGTCTCGCCGCCGCAGGCGCAGAGGTTTCTCTTATTGTCAGCGCCCACACTGCACAGAGCCTTCCAGTCATCCTCAGGATGAACCAGGATATCCCCATCCTTGGCATCGTGCATATCAAGAACCGGCTCCAGCACCTCGTATTTTACCTTGATCAGGCGCATGGCCCGGTCTACACAAGCCTCATTTTCACCGGCCACAATGGCTACGGCATCACCTGCAAACCGCAGCCTCTGATCCAGGATCAGACGGTCATAGGGGCTGGGTTCTGGATAGGTCTGTCCCGCCAGGGTAAAGCGCTTTTTCGGAACGTCCTTCCAGGTCAGGATACACTCAATGCCCTGAACCTTTGAGGCTACGCCGCAGTCGATCTCACGGATCAGCGCATGGGCGTAGGGGCTTCTCAGCACCTTTACCACCAGACAGTCCTTCATTGCCAGGTCATCGGTATAGACAGGCTTTCCTGTTACAAGGGCTTTAGCGTCCTTTTTGATCAGAGGCGCGCCTACCACCCGCAGATCTCTGGCCTCAGAGGGCCGTTTTTGTGAATTTGCCATCACTCCCTGCCTCCTTTCTGCTGTGCCTTAACCTCCAGATATTTCCTGACCGCCCGAAGCTGGGACATATATCCGCTGCAGCGGCAGAGATTTCCGGCCAGATACTCCTTGATCTCCTCCTCTGTGGGATCAGACAGTTCCCGCTCCATGGCTAAAACGTTCATGATAAAGCCCGGACTGCAGAAACCGCACTGCTCGCCGCCCTCGGCAGCCAGGAACATACCGAACTCCTCGGCCTCCTTCTGCAGGCCCTCCAGCGTGGTCACATGGCGTCCCTGCGCCCGCATGGCCAGGACTGAGCAGGAAAGAACCGGCTTTCCGTCCAGCCATACGGTGCACAGACCGCAGTTTGCCGTCTCACAGCCCCTTTTTACGCTGTAGCAGCCAAGTTCACGGACCAGATCAAGGAGCACCATATCCGGGCGCACCTCGGCCTGTACCTGTTTTCCATTTAAACGAAAGCTCATTTCCATTACCGGCTCACACTCCTTCCCTTTAACCTCTCCATCAGACGTCTCACAAATACCTCTGCAAGGCTGTGCCGGTATTCTGCGCTGCCCCTTACATTATCTCCATAGGAAAATGCGTCTGCCGCCTGCTTTGCCATTTCCTTCGTAGTGTCAAAATCATCCTCTGTGAACTGGATCAAAGAAGCCTTGGCCGGTCTTGCCCCGATGGATACAAACCACTGATTTCCAAGGTTGGCCGTACAGACTGCCAGAATCGGGAAATCGGTCTGTGAATTTCTCTGGCTCATATAGGCGGCCTTCCTGCCGTCCTTTTTTATCACGATCCGTACCAGAATATCCTTATCATCCCGATGGGCAGGCCGGGACGCAAGCTCCCTGACAGGCACCATCCCGCCGTGATACAGCTCTGCATAAGCGTCAAGAGCCAGCAGGCAGGTCAGGATGTCGGAGAAACCGAAACGGCCGTAAACGCTGCCTCCTACCGTAGCGCAGTTACGCATCTGCACGCCTACGATATGCCTCGTACACTCCTTAAAAATACCCCCGAAATATGTATTCAGCCCCTCATGGGTCTCCAGCTGCCGCAGGCTGCACATGGCTCCCACAGAAAATTCCCCGTCGTTTTCTTCGATCCGGTCCAGTCCAAGACCTGATAAATCGATCACCGTACGTTTTGTGACGCTGGTCATCTTCAGCCATACCATTCCGCCTACCACCAGGCTGCTGCGCTTCTGGCACAGCTCATATGCCTCTGCCAGACTGCTTACCTTTACATAATCATCCGCTCGAAACACCTGATCGCTCCTTTCATCATCTGCAAACTTGATCCTCTGTGTCAATTGTTCCTGTATATTAGACAAACAGAGGCATTATACCATGAAATGCCTCTGTTTGCCAGATTGGACGTTATTTTTTCAAAAGATATGTGTCAAACAGCTTTCTTGCAATCGGGCCCGCGATCTTTCCGCCGCTGCCCGACTCCTCTACCAGCACGGTTACCACGATCCTGGGAGATTCGGCGGGAGCGAAGCCGGTAAACCAGGCGTGCGTCTCCCTGCCCGTTTCAAATTCTGCTGTCCCCGTCTTTGCCGCCACGGTATAATCCCCGGTGCGGACAGAGGAACCCGTTCCCTCTGTTACTACAGCTCTCATGAGCTCGGTCAGCTTTGCCGCCTCATCGGCGGTCATCAGTGAACCGTAGGCCTCAGGAAGAAACTTTTTGACCTCTTCCCCGCCTGCGCTGACAATCCGATCCAGCAGATAGGGTTTCATCAGCGTCCCTCCGTTGGCAATGGATGCCGTGATCAGTGCGTTGTGAAGGGGAGTGATCAGCGTGGTTCCCTGTCCGATAGATGTCTGCAGGATCTCCCAGGTATCGGCTCCTGCCTTCATGTTAAAGCTGCTCTCCTTATAGGGAAAGCCCGAAAATGGCAGCGGCCTGTTGTATAAAAGCTCCTCTGCCGATGTCCGAAACCGATCCAGATCCATCTCCAGGCCCATGCTTGCAAATGCCCCGTTGCAGGAGTTGGCAAATGCCTTTACAAAATCCTGGCTGCCGTGCGCCTCGCTCTGGAAGCATTTGATGGAATACTCCCCGTTGTGGTACACGCCGCTGCAGTCAAAATGGAAATTTTTGTAATCTTCTGGATGTTCCCGGATATATTCCAGAGCCGTCAGGATCTTAAAGGTAGATCCTGGGGCATAAAGTCCCTGTGCGGCCCGGTTTAAAAGCTGGCTCTGGGTATTGGAGCTGTCTGTTAAGGCAGCCCAGTCATTCAGAAGGGTATTGGGGTCATAATCCGGCTTTGACACCATGGCAAGGATCTTTCCCGTGCCAGGCTCCATGGCGATCACTGCCCCTCTTCTGTCTCCCAAAGCGGAATAGGCGGCCTGCTGTAAGTCCATGTCCAGGGTAGTCACCGCGTCATCTCCCAGATTTTTCTTGCCTGCCAGCTCATTTCCCGCCTGTTCGATCAGATTTACGTGGGAGGTGAGAAGGTAGAAGTTGGCCAGCGCCTCAATGCCTGTTTTTCCCTTGGTGGAATATCCCACCACATGGGCGAACACATCCCCGTGATCGTAAACCCGGATCTCGTTTCCATCCTCATCCTCCTCGTTGTGGGCCAGTACCGTACCGTCAGCGGCCAGGATCCTCCCCCGATGCACCCGGTCTGCAAAACTGTCCAGCCGGGCATTGTAGGAGTTGTTAATCACCTCCGGGCCCTGAAACCGGAGAAAATAGCCTATATAGACCGCCAGCCCTAAAAACAGCAGAACCATGGCGTAGGTGATCCACAGGATATTCCGGTTCGTCGGCGGCTCTTTCATCTCCTGTTTTTTCTTCTTACTCATCTCTGTTCTGCCTCCTCCATCTCTTCCTCATCATTTCTCTTAATAATATACAGCCCCTGGATCATTGCAAAGAGCATGAAGGTACTGACTATGGAGCTTCCGCCGTAGCTCACAAAGGGCAGCGTTACTCCTGTGGAGGGAATAAATTTCGTCACGCCTCCCACGGTTAAAAACACCTGCGTCACATACTGGATTCCCAGGCCAAAGGCGATCAGCTTGTAAAACATGGCCTGCATCCGGGACGCAATCATCATAAACTGGATGAAACATCCCAGACAGATCAGCAGGAGACAGATGGCAAATATCCCGCCGAACTCCTCAGAAATAGCCGCAAAGATAAAGTCCTTTTCCACCACCGGGATCTTCCCGGGCATCCCCTGGCACAGTCCCATGCCGAACCACCCGCCGGTGCCGATAGCAAAAAGAGACTGGGTAATCTGATATCCGGTATTGTCAATATCGGCCCAGGGATTCTTCCAGGCGGCCACCCGCCGTTTTACATGGTCAAAAAGGTGATAGGCCGCCACTGCAGCCCCGCAGCCCAGTCCCAGCCCTCCAGTCAGATAGAGCCAGTTTCCGGTGGCGATAAACAGCATAAGTACATAACTGACAAAAAGGATCAGCGCTCCGCCCAGATCCTTTGACAGCACCAGAATCAGCACATGGGCTGCCGCTGCCGCAGTGGTAATACAGATCTGCTTAAAGTCCGTAGACTGGTAAAACATGGAGGCCGTAAAAAGGACAAAGGTTAGCTTTACAAACTCCGAAGGCTGTATGGAAAAACCGCCGATGCTTAAGGACAGCTGCGCTCCAAAGCTTTCATTCCCCACAATCCAGACCAGAAGAAGGGCAGCGATTCCCACGGCGGCATACAGCCACTGAAACCGGTAAATCTGCCAGAACCGCTCCATGATATAAGGGATCAGCCAGGAAATGACCGCCGCAGCGCAGACAATCACAAACTGGCGCAGAGCTTTGTCCAGAGGGACTTTTGCGTTCATGGACAGTCGGCTTAGCATAATAAAGCCTACTGCCAGCAGCATACAGGTGTTATTTATCAGCAGCCTTGACACATTCCGGTAAAACCGTCTGGTCAGGAAAATGTAAATCAGGAAAAACAGCACCTGCGCCGCATAAAAGCCTGCCAGGGCAGCTGTGATCTCCTGGCTGTCTGATTTCAGACATAAAGTCAGATAGGCCAGAAAATGCAGCAGAAACATAACCCGGTTCTGCCTGCCGCAGATACTTTGTTTCCGTTCCTCATCCGAAAAGGAAAAGTAACGGAAATTAGCCCAGGTATAGACGGCCATGAGAAAAATCATCATATATTTGGATACTTCCAGAATCAGATTGATCATAGGCTACTCCACTCCCCGTCTGAAATGTCCTCTTGTAAATTCCTTAAAGGGCGGCTCTTTCTCCTCTCCCCGGATCAGATCGCCGGAAAATGCGTCCAGCACCGCCTTGGTCTCATCCTGGCTTTCCATGGTAAAACACAGCCGCAGTCCCTGGGGCGCCAGACGGCGAATGGAGCCGCCGCAGCCGTGAAGTGACACCGGCAGCGGATTTAAAATGGTATTGTAGCAGAAGGCACACTGATTCTGTACCGGCAGACTGGCTCCGGTGCGGTCTTTCATCCACAGGAGAGACGGCCTTTTCGTACATCCCTTTACCGTCTTTGTAACGCACTGGGCCGACACCATCATGGGAGCATGGCCGTAGACGATCAGCTCTGCAGCAATCCCCTCTTGGCGGCAGGCTTCAAAGACCGGATCCAGTTCCCTGCTGTTAAGCTCCCAGGACATGGTAAGAAATACAGGCTCCTGCTCCTTTAGTGTGTGTACTGCCAGAGAATTCCATCCATATACCGTGCCGTCAAAAGCCGCCTGGATACCAATACCTTCGTCCTTCATCCACTGAATTTCCTCAAAAGCCCGAAGAAGAAGGCCGTCAAAGCCTGCATTTTCCAGACAGGCGCGGTTTGTCTTAAAAAATTCCACAGCATGGGTGCGGAAAATATGAGGGAGCGTTAAAAAGCACTCTTTTCCCGCCTGATGGCAGGCATCGGCGTATTCTTTCCACCGGGAAGGCGCAAAGGAAGCGGCATCCAGGCAGATTCGGGACACCTCAGGGGATGCCAGACACGGCGCAAGCTGAACCGGGGATTCCAGAGAAACCGTAAAGACCAGTGCATCTGAAACAGCCATACCGTCTGCCGGTATACGGGACTTTACAGCCGTTTCTTCGCCCCTGGCATCCGCTCCAAAAGCCGGCGCCGTTCGTCTCCACTGCTCCTTTATGGCCTCGGTCAGTTTCTCAAACCCTTCTCTTCGCAGCTCATTTAAGGCCTGCACCGGCATAAACAACGCCCCTGTCACCTCTGTCTCAAGCTCTGTAAATTCATAGGCTGTGGCCCCGGTCTTTCCCAGCTGACGACTGATCTTTTCCTTTGTCATGGGCTGATTTTTGGCTGCCTGAGGTATCTGGCCAAAAACAGTGACAGATACCTCCTGGCTGGTCAGCGTCAGCGCTGCAGGAACCCCCTCTGCCAGATACGCATATCCGGACACTGGCTCTTTCTTTTCCTTTTCCACATATTCCCGATCCAGAAAATCAAACAGCTCCTTATCTGTCTCGCGAAACTCCGGTTTCTCTTTTAAGGCGATCATATCCTTCCCATTGTGGCGGGTGTAATAGCCAGAGGTAAAACCTCCCCGGTCAAAGAGATCCAGCAGTTCCTTTTTATCCTCCGGCTCCACATAATATCCCTCCAGGCCATATTCAAGACAGCGATCCAAATACTTCCGGTAAATCCGAACAACACCGGCCGTATACCTTGGGCTCTTCATCCTTCCTTCAATCTTCAGAGAAAATACGCCCGCTTCCAGAATCTGGGGAAGAATATCCAGTGTACAAAGGTCTTTCATGCTGAGAATACATTTCTGATCCTCTTTATTGATGGCGGCCCCATTTTCCTGTTCTATCACCCGGTAGGGCAGGCGGCAGGGCTGGGCGCAGCGTCCTCTGTTGCCGCTGCGGCCTCCGATCAGACTGCTCATAAGACACTGGCCTGAGTAGCTGTAACACAAAGCTCCATGGACAAACGTCTCAATATCCATTCCTGTTTCATCATAGATCCGGCGTATCTCCGCCAGGGACAATTCCCTTGCAGGCACGACCCGGCAGCATCCCAGGCTTTTCAGTTTCTTTGCTCCATACACACTGGTAATGGTCATCTGTGTGCTGGCGTGAAGCTCCATTCCCGGAAAATGTTCCTTTATAAAGGCCAGAGCACCCAGATCCTGAACGATAACGCCGTCCAGCCCTGCTCTGTAGTAAGGGAGAAGATAGCTGTAAAGTTCCTTTAACTCCCCCTCCTTAAACAGGGTATTCACGGTCATATAGAGACGGCAGCCATGCAGATGAGCGTATTCGATGGCCTCTACCATCCCGTCCTGATCCGCATTTTCCGCATAAGCCCTGGCCCCAAACCGCGCCCCGCCCATATAGACGGCGTCCGCTCCTGCCGCTATTGCCGCTTTTAAGCTTGCAAAAGAGCCTGCCGGAGCCAGCAGCTCTGCCCTTTTTTTCTCTCTCATTCTGTTCCTGCCTTTCTTATTCTCCTGGGACGCCTCATGCTTATGAGGAAATATCCGCCCCTTTTGCTAAAGGTAAAGAAGGGATGCCCCACTGATTCTCCATGAGACATCCCCCCGCTGTATTCATTCTGTGTAAATGTTTCTGTAATATTTATCTGCGGCCTCTGTGAAAACCGGCTTTTCTGGCAGCCTGAAGCGCTCTTCTGGCCAGTTCCTCATCGGACATTGGCTTAGGCTGGTAATAGGAAGTCTGAGACTGTCCTCCCGGCTGAAGCCTGTTTTCTGTCTGCGCATACACTTCTTCATGGGCTTCCGCTTTGGCCTCCGCCTTAAGCTCATCTTCGCTCTGGGCTGCTTCTGCTGATGAAACCGCGCCGTCTTCCGGCTCCTGCAGCTCATCCTCACGGAAATCTGAGGCTGGCTGATGGAGGTTTGGGGCTGGCTGTGCCGGACTCATTGCTGACTCCTCCTGTATTATGTCGGACTGAGCAGTCTCCTCTGCTGACTGCTCCGGCATCATGGCCGACGGCTCGGTTTCCTCTCCAGGCTGCTTCTCCATCCCAGCTGACTGGGTAATTTCCTCCCCAAACGGCTCCTCCATCACTGCCGACGGCTCAGTTTCCTCTCCAGGCTGTTCCAGCGTCACTGCTGACGGCCCGGTTTCCTCAGCAAACTCCGCCTGAATTGCAGCCGGCTGCGCCGTTTCTTCCCCGCGCATCTGCGCTTCACGGCGCTCTGCCGCTGCAGCTTCTTCCCTGGCTGCCTGTGCGGCCCTCTCCAGCTGAGCGGCCCGTATCGCCTCTACCTCTGCCACAGCATCCGCCTGTTCCTCCGCCAGCTTTTCGTTCTGACGCTTCAGGCCCTTGATCTCGCGGTCCATCCGGGCGATCCGGGAGGTCATCTCCTCCAACTGCAGCTGACGGTCCTCCAGATCCTTAAGCACCGCCTCCAGCTTCATCTGGGTGCTCACCAGTTCATGCTTTAAGCTGTAGCTCTCCTTTTCCATCTGATTCCGGGCCTCTTCCATCTGCTCTGACCGGTTGGCCGCCTTAAAATAATCATCTGCAATATTCAGCTGAATCATCGCCTGCTGATAATCGGCGCTCTGTTTGGAAAAGCCCGGAATCCCGTGAAGTCCGGCAATCTTATCATTTACATAGCTGGCCGTCCGCTGAAGATAGGCTTCGTCCTCGCTTCCGCCCAGGGTATATATCTTTCCGTCAATCAAAACCTGCGTATAATTCTTTGTCTCCATATTTCACTCATTCTCCTGTCTTGTGCGGGGCTTGTGGGCAGCTGTCTCCCCATTTCCCCTCTAAACAAAAGAATACCACATTTTCAGCCCATTTCCAACCCCAAATGACGGTAAGCATTCTCCGTAGCCATCCTCCCCCTGGGCGTGCGGTTTATCAGGCCATTCATCAAAAGATAGGGTTCATACACATCTTCCAGCGTACCCGCATCCTCTCCCAGAGCCGCCGCCAGGGTATCCAGCCCCACAGGTCCTCCGGAAAACTTCTCAATGATCATAAGAAGAATATTCCGGTCATTCTGATCCAGCCCCAGCTTGTCCACGTCCATAATATCCAGGGCAAAATCCGTCACTTCCTTTGTGATGGCTCCCTCATACTTCACCTGTGCAAAGTCTCTTACCCGCTTTAAAAGCCTGTTTGCAAGCCTCGGAGTACCTCTGGACCGTCTCGCAAGTTCCAGCGCTCCCTCCGGGTCGATCTCCACTCCCAGCACCCTGGCAGAGTGCATGATAATCGTCCGAAGCTCCTGAGGGGTATAAAATTCCAGCCTCTGGATCACACCAAAACGGTCTCTTAGGGGAGCCGTCAAAAGGCCTGCCCGCGTAGTGGCCCCCACCAGGGTAAAACGGGGCAGTTCCAGACGGATAGACCGGGCCGTAGAGTCCTTCCCCAGCATAATATCAATGGCAAAATCTTCCATAGCCGGATAAAGCACTTCCTCTACCTGACGGTTCAGACGGTGGATCTCATCCACAAAAAGCACATCCCCCTCCTGAAGATTGTTTAAAATAGCCGCCATCTCCCCCGGCTTTTCGATGGCCGGGCCGCTGGTGACCTTCATCTTTGTCCCCATCTCATTTGCAATAATCCCGGAAAGAGTGGTCTTTCCCAGTCCGGGAGGGCCGTAAAACAGCACATGGTCCAGGGCTTCTCCTCTGGACTTTGCAGCTTCGATATATATTTTTAATGTAGACTTGATTTTTTCCTGCCCTATATAGTCATTCAGGCACTGAGGGCGCAGCGTAGTCTCAATGACGACATCCTCTGTCGTTGCCTCTGTTGTAATGATCCTGCGTTCCATAGATACCTCTGTTCTCTCAATATCTCTTTCTGTACGGTTCTGTTACAGAAAGGTAAGAAATTTCAGCGAAGCCTTCAGCACATCCTCTGCGTTCATCCCTTCTGTCACTTCCACCTGCTTTACCGCTCTGGAAGCCTCCGCTGCCGTATATCCAAGAGCAGTGAGGGCTTCCGCCGCCTCCTTCGCCGCGGCGGCGAGGCCGGAAATCTCCCGGACAGAACCGCTTCCCGCGGCCGTGCCCGTCTCAGAAAAGCCGGCAATCACCTCATCTAAGTCTACCTTATCCTTCAAATCCAGGATCAGGCGCTGGGCTGTCTTGGGGCCGATTCCCGGAGCCTTTGAGATAGCCTTCGCATCGCCGCTTACCACTGCCATGCGAAGATCATCCGGCCGCATCACAGACAGGATCCCCAACGCCCCCTTGGGGCCGATTCCGTTTACGCCGATCAGCTGCCTGAACATCTCCCGGTCCTGAGGATGAAGAAAGCCGTACAGCGTCATGGAATCTTCCCTTACCTGAAAGCAGGTGTGCACCGTTATCTCTGTTCCCAGCGCCGGAAGTTCCTCCAAAAGCGATAAGGGAACCCGGATCCCATAACCGATCCCGCCGGTCTCCACCACAATTCTGTCCTCTTCAATTGCTGTAAGTGTTCCTTTAACATATGAAATCATTCTTTTTCATTCCTTCTGTTTTCTGACCTTCATCATATCATACCGCTCCCGTCAATGCAAGCATTCCACCGAACATATTTTCTGTTTTTCAGTTATTTTTAAAACCAGACCTCCCCTTTGCTTGCGCTTTCTCCCATTTTCCAGTAAACTATCCAGATAAACGGCACTGTCCGAAGATAGAGGAGGAGTTTTCCATGATCACCATTAAACACCCCGCAGATTTTCCGGAAACCTATCCCTTAGACAGGATTGGCCCCCGAAAGGATCTGCTGTTTTTCGATATTGAGACCACCGGCTTTTCCGGCGATACCTCTCAGCTCTACCTCATTGGCTGCGTGTACCATGACGGATTTGGCTGGAAGCTGATCCAGTGGTTTGCCGATACCCGTCAGGCTGAGGCTAAACTGCTTGACGCCTTTTTCTCCTTTATGAAACGTTTTAAGATCCTGGTTCATTTCAACGGAGACCGTTTTGACATCCCTTATCTTGAAAAATGCTGCCGCAGGCTGGGATTAAACCACAGTTTTGAGGGGATGAAAAGCCTGGATATCTACCGGAGGGTCCGCCCCTTCCGTCAGCTCCTTGGCCTGGAAAGCATGAAGCAAAAGGCGATTGAACAGTTTCTTGGCGTTTCCAGAGAGGATAAATACAGCGGAGGCCAGTTGATCGAGGTCTACCGGGATTATCTGCATACCCATGACAAAAGGCTTTACGATCTGCTGATCCTCCACAATGAGGACGATTTAAAAGGGATGCCTGCCATCCTTCCCATCCTAAGCTACCCGGATCTTTTTGAATCCGATTTTACATTAAGCAGTCTGGAAATGTGCACCGCCCCACAGGATGAGATGCCCTCTGAGCCATATTTGCAGCTTCGGTGGAACAGCCCATTTTCCGTTCCCGTCCCTCTGGACTGCACGCTGGATCCTGTCAGTATGGAACTGTTGGGAAATGAAATTGCCTGCAGCATCCGTCTCTGCCAGGGGCAGCTGAAACATTTCTATCCTGACTACAGGGACTACTACTATCTGCCCTTTGAGGACACTGCGATCCACAGGAGCGTAGGAGAATATGTGGATCGATCCGCCAGAAAAAAGGCCACTGCCAAAACCTGCTATACAAAAAAAGAGGGCCTGTTCCTCCCTCAGTTCGGCCCCCTGTGGGAGCCGTCCTTTAAGGAGGATTACAAGTCCTCTCTCACCTATGCAGCCTACAGCGACGAGCTCCTTTCACAGCCGCAGACAGCCTCTGCCTACGCAAAGCAGCTTTTGGGCTGGCTTGCAGGGCAGCCCGGAAAATGACCGGGCTGACTTAAAGCCTCATCCCTGAACGGTTCCGTATACAGCATACATCTGAGCCGTAGTTGAATCCGCATGGCCCAGCATTGCCTGAACGGAACGGATGTCTGCTCCTCCCCGGATCAGATGGGCCGCAAAGGAATGACGAAGGGTGTGGGGCGTGATATCTGCCTGGATCCCTGCCTTCTCCCCGTAAAATTTCACTATTTTCCAAAAGCCCTGGCGGCTCATGGAGCCTCCGCTGCAGTTGGTAAACAGCCATTCTGACTCTCTTCCCTTTAAAAGCTCGGTCCGGGCATATTCCAGATAGCGTCCCAGCGCCTTTCCCGCCCGTTTCCCAAATGGCACCATACGCTCCCTGCGGCCATCCCGGCAGGTGATATAGCCAATCTGCATATTTAAGTCCTCCAGCCGCAGGCTGATAAGCTCCGATACCCGGATTCCCGTAGCATATAAAAGTTCCAGCATCGCCTTATCCCGGATTTCCTTGGCAGAAGTTAATCCCGGCTGTTTTAAAAGAGCATTGACTTCCTCTACGCTTAAGATCACAGGCGCCTTTTTCTCCACTCTGGGCGCCTTCAAAAGTTCGGACGGATCCGCAGCAATCCGCCCCTGCTGCAGCTGATAGTGAAAAAACGCTTTTATGGAAGCAAGCTCCCTGGAAATGGTAGCTGCCGCTTTTCCTTCCTTTTCCAGGTAAAGAATGTAGGAATTCAGGCTGGTTTCTGTAACTTTCTCCACCTGATAGATCTCCAGGGTCTGCAAAAACGCCGCCAGCTGCATCAGATCCCGCTGATAGGAGATCTCTGTGTTCTTTGATTTCTTTTTGATGTCACGCAAATAATCTGTAAATTCTCTGATTTCCGCTGTCATACAATTTCATGCTCCTATATCATTTTCCGAGGGCCGTCCAGGCGCTTTGCCCTTTCGGCCCACAGCCTCCCCAGGCCATAACGTTTTCGTCTTATTCACCGAATAAGGCCCATTACCTTTCATTATAATGGGATTATTTTATAAAATCAAACACATTTTTCTACTTTTGTCCCCATTTCTGGAAAATCCTGGTAATGTACATATAAATGATACAATATCTGGAGCAATGATTTGTCCGGCCCCCATATGTGGTTACCGCCAGACGATTTTTTTTATAAACAGATTCAGCCGTGAAACACACATTCAAGCGCCGCTCCCATAGCCGTCACAGCCATCAGTAAAAGAAAAGCCCCCGCTCTCAGGCGCCGTTCTCTTCCCCCTGCCCAGCCTGCAAGGACTGTCCATACAAAAAAATAAATAATCCCCTGGGGAAATGAATACCAGAGATAAGACGGCAGCGCCACGGCCCCCTTTTCCAGGGTCAGCGCAGCAAAAGAAACAGAAACGCACATCCCGGCCCAGACTGTCAGGCACCCGAAAAAGAAACGGCTGCAGATCATAAAGCCAGCCTGCGCCGGCCTGAAACAGGCGTTTTATAAGCACCGTAAGAAAAACACCATTAGCCAGCGTCTTTTTGATCCCTCCCGCAACCACCGCATCCGCCAGCCGGGCCTTAAGGCCGGCTGCCCAGAGAGAAGCCGACGGGACTGCATATTCAAAGGCCCTGATCTCTGCAGAAGCGGCGTTCCCGAAACTCAAGGCAGCCGCCGTTCCGGCTGTGACTCCGGCTATAAAGCAAAAACACAGCCAGTCCCCATAGGAAAACCGCCTGTGTCTGCGTGCCGTCATATTTCTGGCCGCCTCGGCCAGCCTCCATCCTTTTCCTGTTCTCATGCCTGCCGTCCTGCTATTTCTTTAAAACAGATGTATGCAGACAGCCCGCCTGCTATTCTTCCCAGTACAGAATCCCGTTTTTGCTGGTTCTGACAGCCAGATCCGAATCGTACAGATATTCCAGACAGGAAAAGGTCTTAGTCATCACCATTTTCAGCTTGATAAAGTCCTCTTCATCCTTGGGCACTTCATTCATCCCGTAGGCCAGACAGGCCAGTTCCCGCACCGTCATGGGCCTGCGTCCGTGCTTTAGAAGGCTCTGAATCAGACCCGCCTTGTCCATGTAGGAAAATACGATCCGCTCTACCGTAGTCCTCATCCGGACCAGTTCTTCCCTGTGGGATGGAAAGATCCGGCAGTCATGAAATTCCTTCTTAAAATATTCCAGGGATGCAAAATACCCTTTGAGCAAATGCTCGTCGGGATAGCTGGTGGCCACAATAGGCACAATGCCGTCAATCACCTGATCCGCGGAAAACACAATCCTCTTTTCCCTGTCGTACAGCCCCATCTGGCCATATGTATGTCCCTTTAAAAGCACAGCTTCAAAGGTATAGTCTCCATAGGAAAATATCTGTCCCGGCGCCGCAGGCTCATAGGGAAAATCACGGACCTCAAAATACCATCCCCTGTCCCCAGCCACTCTCCGGTTCACCTCCATAAACATTTCCCAAATCCCAGGCGTCAGCTCCTGCGTCACGCCCACTGCCCTTAGAACCCTGATCTGGCTTCTTAAATATCCTCCGCTCTTATCCATGTGAAGACAGTCATAGCCATGACGGTCCTCCTGGGGATTCATAAAAAGCCTGGCCCCCTGTGCGGCAAATTCACTGGCAAGTCCGCAGTGGTCTGTGTGCTTGTGGGTCAGGAAAATATCCAGATCCGTCACCTCTATCTTTAACTTTGCCAAAGCCTCCTTAAGCATATCCATACACTGCGTCCTGGCAAATCCTGTATCTACCATCAGGCTGCGCTCCCCAGGCTTTCCGGGGATCAGAAAGATCCGAATCTCCTCTACGCCGCCTCCTGTGCCGTAAAGCTTTACTTCAAAAATCCCTGGCGCTCGTTCTATCATACTCAGGTTCCTTTCTCTGCTATTTTCTGCCTCCACGATGCTGCAGCACGACTGACAAAAGCCCCCGGCTCATCTGTCCGGTGGCTTTTATTTTCATCTGATATTTACGCTCAATTGCTATACCAACTCGTCCTTCTTATCCACACTGCGGTACTTGCGCCCATAGGCCATAATCGCCGCGATGGTCTTTCCGTCCGTGATTTTTCCCTCATAAATCAGCGCCTCTAAGTCCTTAAGCTCCCAGGCCTCCACCTCGATGACCTCGTCCTCATCCAGATGCTGATGACTGGGAACCAGGTTGTGGGCCACGAAAATGTCAATGGCCTCATCACAGAAGGCGACCGTTGTATTGACGCTGATCAGATATTCCAGTTTCTCTGTCTTAAAGCCGGTCTCCTCCTCCAGCTCACGGTAAGCGCACTCAATCTTCGGCTCTCTGGGATCATCCAGCTTGCCTGCGGGAATTTCCAGAGTGAAGCGGTCCAGCGCATTTCTGTACTGGCGTACCATCAGGAGCTTTCCCTCATCTGTTACCGGCACCACAGCGGCAGCCCCGTCATGGTGAATGTAATCCCAGTGAGCCTCATGGCCGTTGGCAAGAACCGTGTCCTCATAAATCTTTAAGATATTTCCCTGATACTTTAACTGCCGGTCTAAGCGTACCACCGGCATTCCTTCGTTTTCTGGCTTCTGTCCCATGTTCCCTTTCCTTCCCTTCTTTGCTGTGCCTTTCAGCTATCCCGTCTGTTTTTATTCACCGGGCCGGCTTTCTTTTCCTCATCTATTTCATCTTCTGGCTTTTCTCAAAGCAGGCGTCGGCGGCCTTGATCACAGAATTCCTAAGCCCCCACTCCTCCAGCGCGGACACTCCTGCAATGGTAGTCCCTCCTGGAGAGCACACCTCGTCCTTCAGCTGGCCAGGGTGCTTTCCTGTCTCCAGAACCATCTTTGCACTTCCAAGGACGGTCTGAGCGGCCATTTCATAAGCCGTCTTTCTCGGCAGGCCATATTTGACGCCTCCGTCAGCCAGCGCCTCGATAAACATATACACAAAGGCAGGGGAACAGCCGCTGACGCAGCCTACTGCTTCCATCTGGCGCTCCTCCACCATTTCTACCCGGCCGCAGCTTTCAAAGATCCGGCAGATCTCTGCCTTTTCTTCCTCTGTAAAGCTGTCCTCACCAAAAGCTACTCCCGTCATACCCGCTCCCAGCATAGCCGGCGTATTAGGCATGGCCCGCACCACACGGATCTCATCTCCCAGCCGCTCCTTCAAACCGGAAATCGTCTGTCCCGGAGCCAGAGAAATGACGATTCTGTCCTCCTTCAGCACTTCCCGGATCTCGTCAAATACAGCGTCAAAATACTGGGGCTTTACCGCCAGGATCAGGTATTTACAGCTGTCCGCGCAGGCTGCGTTGGAGGACGCATGAGGCACTCCGGTAGCCTTTGTCACCGCCTCCATCTTATCTGTATGCGCAGCCGTAAAAATAAGTTCCTGTGGCTCATAGGCCTTTAAAAGCCCATTTAAGATCGCTGATCCCATATTTCCCATTCCTATAAAACCGATCTTGGCCATTTTCTCAAAACCTCCCTGTCTTTCAAAGAGTACGCCGGCAAGCTCCCGGCTTTATCCATTTACTCTGCACCCTTTAGTATATCACAAAAATCAAAGGTGGCAAAATAGTCCTTTGCCGTCTCCGCTCTGCGAATCATTTCCACAGAGCCGTCCTCCTTCAGCAGAAGCTCGGCGGACTTTAATTTTCCGTTGTAATTATATCCCATGGCAAAGCCGTGGGCTCCTGTATCGTGGATCACCAGAAGATCTCCCTTTTCGATCTCAGGCAGCATCCGGTCAATGGCAAATTTATCATTATTTTCACACAGGGAGCCTACCACATCATACATATGGTCGCAGGGTGCATTTTCCTTTCCCATCACCGTAATATGGTGGTAAGCGCCGTACATGGCCGGACGCATCAGGTTTACCGCGCAGGCATCTACGCCTGCATACTCCTTGTGAGTATGCTTTTCATGGATCGCCTTTGTCACCAGGCAGCCATAAGGCCCCAGCATAAAGCGCCCCAGCTCGGTGCACAAAGCCACATCCCCCATTCCCGCAGGCACCAGGATCTCCTCATATACCTGGCGCACGCCTTCTCCGATCACGCGGATATCGTTTGGCTCCTGATCCGGCCGGTAAGGGATTCCGATGCCGCCTGACAGATTGATAAAGGAAATGTGAGCGCCCGTTTCCTCATGCAGACGCACTGCCAGCTCAAACAGGATCTTCGCCAGCATGGGATAATACTCATTTGTCACCGTATTGCTTGCCAGGAACGCATGGATGCCGAAATGTCTGGCTCCCTTTTCTTTTAAGATCTTAAATGCCTCAAAGATCTGCTCCGTGGTCATACCATATTTGGAGTCTCCTGGATTGTCCATAATATCATTGCTGATCTTAAACACACCGCCCGGATTAAAACGGCAGCTGATGGTCTCTGGAATATACCCCAGCGTCTTTTCAACGCACTCAATATGGGTAATGTCGTCCAGATTGATGATCGCTCCCAGCTTATCCGCATAAGCAAACTCCTCCAGAGGCGTGTCATTGGAGGAAAACATGATATCACTGCCTGAAAAGCCGCAGGCCTCTGACATTTTAAGCTCTGTCATAGAAGAGCAGTCTGTGCCGTAGCCGAATTCCTTTAAAATATTCAGGATAAAGGGATTGGGCGTTGCTTTTACAGCGAAATATTCCTTATAGCCCTTATTCCAGGAAAAGGCTTCTTTGAGCCGTCTGGCATTTTCCCGGATTCCTTTTTCGTCATAGAGGTAAAATGGCGTTGGATATTTTTTTGTGATCTCCTGCAGCTGTTCCAGTGTAACAAATGGTTTCTTTTCCACGTTATGTCTCCTTCCCTTACATAAACATCAGTCATTGGCTCATACAGGCAGCCTGTATAAGTATAAAAAAAGCCTGTCGGAAGCACAATGTCCTTGCGGAACATTGTACTCCCAGGCAGACTTCTTTGTCCAGTCTTATTTTACAGCGCAGCGGTATGATGCTGTCAGTCGATGGATACCACACGCATAATATTGGTCTGAGCAGCAGCCTCATGGCGTCTTGCATAGCTTACCACACCTGCGGTCAGGACAGCCAGCTTTCCGCTTTCTACGATATTTCTGCTCTTAAGCTCCTCTATGGAGTTTTCGATCAGCTCATCCGTAGAATCGGCACGGCGGGACCATACCGGTGTTACGCCCCACTGCAGCTGCATCTGGCGAACGGTAGCCATGCTTGGGGACATACCCAGGATGCGGGCAGCCGGTCTCCACTTGGAAAGCATCATGGAAGTAAAGCCGGTGATGCTTGGAACTATGATATAATCAGCGCCGATATCATGAGCGGTGGAAGCAGATGCGCAGCATACGGCGTTGGAAACGTTTTTCATGTTCTCCGCGTTTACCTTGCGCTGACGGTAGCCGGCGTAATCTAGGTAGCCCTCAGTCTCCTCAACGATGGAGCTCATCATCTTTAAGGCCTCCACAGGATACTTGCCCATCGCAGTCTCGCCGGAAAGCATTACTGCATCTGTGCCGTCGTAAACCGCGTTTGCAACGTCTGTCACCTCGGCTCTGGTAGGTCTTGGGTTGCGGATCATGGAATCCAGCATCTGAGTCGCTGTGATAACAGTCTTGCAGGCCTCGTTGCACTTGCGGATGATTTCCTTCTGGATGTGCGGAACCTTCTGGGCGGGGATCTCAACGCCCATGTCGCCGCGGGCTACCATGATGCCGTCTGCCTCAGCAATAATGGAATCCAGATTCTCGATGCCCTCTGCATTCTCAATCTTTGCGATTACCTTCATTGAAGAACCAGCCTCATCCAGCATCTCCTTGATCTCCTTAATGCAGTCAGCAGTACGGACAAAGGATGCCGCGATAAAGTCAAAGCCCTGCTTGATGCCGAAACGGATATCTTCTTTATCCTTCTCGGTCAGAGCCGGAAGCTTGATGCTTACGTTGGGGACATTTACGCCCTTTCTCTCGCCCAGCTCGCCGCCGTTTATAACGGTACATATAATATCTGTGTCATTTACCTCATTAACCTTTAACTCAATCAGGCCGTCGTCGATCAGAATTGTGTTTCCAGCACAAACATCCTCATTTAAACCGTTGTAATTGATGTGTGCGATAGTATCATCACCGACAATCTCTCTGGTAGTCAGCGTGTAGGTCTGGCCTTCCTTTAATGCAACCTTCTTGCCGTCCTTTAACACGCCGGTACGAATTTCAGGTCCCTTTGTATCCAGAAGGGCTGCCACCGGAATATCCAACTCCTTGCGCACTTCCTTTAAAATCTCCAGACGTCCCAGATGCTCGGCATAATCGCCGTGGGAGAAGTTAAAACGTGCAACATCCATGCCGTTCTTTGCCAGCTCCCGCATCACATTCCTGTCACTCGTGTTTGGACCCATAGTGCAGATGATCTTTGTCTTTTTCATTGTTAAAAATCCTCCATCATTGAATGTAAATTATGTTGTATATCTGTTCAGGAGCGGCCTGTGATGTGGGGAAACCGTTCCTGAAATGGAAAGGGGCGCTCTCCTTTTATTTAGGAAGGCATATCTCCTTTTTTGACGTGTTTGTGTGTGTACAGATGATCCATACAGTATTCGTAGCTGCCCTCGCACTTGGAGCAGTAGCGGAATTCCATGCCGGGACTCTCCTCGTCCGTCCGTCCGCAGACCGCGCACTTATGGCGGCTCCTGCTCACAGGGCGGATAGTGGTCTGAGCCTTAAAATCCTGTCTGCGTTTTACCTCTCTGGGACTGTACTTCTTAAAATCCCTGGTCATCAGGAAGTAGATAATGAAATTGGCCAGGCACATGAAAATAGCAATGCGGTCGGCCAGTCCTCCCCCGGCAAAGCTAAAGACCAGCAGGAGCGCGTCAAAAAGCGCCAGCCACTTGGCCTTTATGGCCAGAATAAAGTAAATGTAAAAATATTCCTCCGGAAATGTGGCCGCATAGGCAAGGAATATGGACAGCGTCAGATAATAGGTGTTGAGGTGCATATCCCAGCCCGTGAGAAAATATACAAAAAACTCCGCAAAAATGATCCCAAGCACTCCCATAAAAAAGAAAACATTGAATCGGAATGCTCCCCAGACCGCCTCCAGCGACTGGCCCAGCGAATAATACATGAGCACAGCAAAAATGATCCAGAACGGACTTAAGGTAGGCGGGTAAAACAAAAACGTAATAAGACGCCAGACCTGACCGTGAAGAATCGCCTCCGCGTCCAGAGACAAATATAACTGAAAAAATCCAGGGGCCATATACATCATAACAAAGCCGATGCCATACATAATGATAATATAATACATCAGGTTGTGGATCGCATAGCGCCCATACTTATGTTCCATCTTATGAAAAAATTTCATTTCACCAATCCTTTTCCATATTTAATCACAAAGACAATGCTGTTTTCAGAACAGATCTTTCTTATTAAAAATGTAAGCTACAATCAAAGACAGCGCCACCGCAAATCCCAGGACGATCCAGAAACCGTAAGGGCTGTCGGCAAAAGGCATCCCCTTTGGCAGCACATTCATACCGTAAAAGCTCGCCACCATCGTAGGGATCGACATCACAATGGTCACCGTTGCCAGAAACTTCATGACAATGTTCAGGTTGTTGGAAATAACTGACGCAAAAGTGTCCATGGTACCGCTTAAGATACCATTGTAAATACTGGTCATCTCCATGGCCTGCTTGTTCTCGATAATAACATCCTCCAGAAGATCCGTATCCTCCGGGTACTTCTTAATCTTATCAATCTTTAACAGGCGTTCCAGAACCACTTCATTAGAACGAAGGGAGGTGGTAAAGTACACCAGCGACTTCTGCAGTTCCAAAAGTTCGATCAGTTCCTCATTCTTCTGAGACTGATGAAGCTTATTTTCAATGACCTCGCTCTTCTTGTCGATGATGCGCAGATACTGCAGGTACTGCGTGGCATTTTTATAAAGGATCTGTAAAATAAACCTTGTTTTCATAAACGTATGGAAGTCTCTCACTCTTCCGTCCATAAAAGAACTCAGGATCGGCGTCTCCTCCAGGCAGACCGTGATCAGCACATCCTTTGTGGTGATAATAGCCATAGGAATGGTAACAAACCAGTCCTTGCCGTTTCTCTCCTCAATGGATGGTATATCCACCAGGATCAGAGTGTATTCATCCTCCGCCTCAATACGGGAACGCTCCTCCTCATCCAGAGGGGCTTTTAAATGATCCGGATCAATGCGGCAGGCATCGGCGACATCCATGATCTCAGAGGCGGTAGGGTTCGTAAGGGCGATCCAGCTTCCAGGCTGCATCTCTTTCTTTTCATGAATCGTACCGTCCTCGGTTTTGAAAATCCGTATCATGCGAACTCTCCCCCATTCTGAAATTTTACCCTCCTAATTATAGTTACTGCCCGGTGTTTTGTCAAATGGATTAGAACTCCATTTAACATAAAACGCAAATTTTACAAATATCGCTTCTTTTATTAACATTTTTTTAACGTCCTTCCCTAATTGTATTTGCCTTTGATTTATGCTACACTTTAGTGTGATGATTTAGGCTCATGGGTATTTTACTATTTTTTCCAACTATCAAATACCCTTTGTCTGTTGCTTATGTCACAGTTTTTACAGAAAAATTATATTAAAATACATAACTGACTTGCGCAGCCCTTGTAGATCCGGGCTGCCTCTTTCATTACTAACCATCCGCCGCGTTTCCTTAATTTATTTGCGCCCGGATGATCGAAATGTATCAACGGGACCGGTCCCGCAGATGCGTCAGATTACAAAGGAGGTCAGGGTCCATACCCGTATCTATGAATCAGCTCAGTACAACCTATACCCTCGGTATCGATATCGGCTCCACCACCGTAAAGGTGGCTCTGCTGGATCAGGAATACCATATCATTTTTTCCGATTATGAACGCCACTATGCCAATATCCAGGAGACCCTGGCGGGACTTTTAAAAAAGGCCTGCGCTCAGACAGGCCCTGTTTTTGTGATGCCTGTGATCACCGGCTCCGGCGGCCTGACTCTCTCTTCCCATTTAAACGCGCCCTTTGTCCAGGAGGTAGTGGCCGTGGCCTCCTCGCTCCAGGACTATGCCCCCCATACCGACGTAGCCATTGAGCTGGGCGGCGAGGACGCCAAGATCATTTACTTTACCGGCGGCATTGACCAGCGCATGAATGGAATCTGCGCCGGCGGCACCGGTTCCTTTATCGATCAGATGGCATCCCTTCTGCAGACCGATGCCTCCGGCTTAAACGAGTACGCCAGGGATTATAAGGCTATTTATCCCATCGCAGCCCGCTGCGGTGTATTTGCCAAATCCGATATCCAGCCCCTGATCAATGACGGGGCTACCCGGGAGGATCTGGCCGCTTCCATTTTCCAGGCAGTGGTCAACCAGACCATCAGCGGTCTGGCCTGCGGAAAACCCATCCGTGGAAACGTAGCCTTTCTGGGCGGCCCCCTTCATTTCCTCCCGGAGCTGCGAAAGGCTTTCATCCGCACTCTGCACTTAACTCCAGAGCAGGTCATCGCCCCGGATCATTCCCATCTTTTTGCCGCCATCGGCGCTGCCATGAATCCCAGAGAGGGCCAGCAGCCAAAGGCCATCACAGAACTGATCGAGACCCTGTCCTCCGGTGTTCAGATGGATTTTGAGGTTAAGCGCATGGATCCTCTCTTTGAGAACCAGGCCGACTATGAGGCATTTCTGGCCGATCACGCCCACAATCATGTAAAGTCCGCGGATCTGGCTTCTTATGAGGGACTCTGCTATCTTGGAATTGATGCTGGCTCCACCACGACCAAGGCAGCTCTTGTAGGTGAGGACGGAAGCCTTCTGTACCGTTTCTACGAAAATAATAACGGCAGTCCCTTGGCGGCCGCCATCCGGGCCATCACTGAAATCAAGTCCCGGATCCCGGATACGGCAAAGATTGCATACTCCTGCTCCACCGGCTACGGAGAGGCCCTGTTAAAGGCTGCTTTCCTGTTGGATGAAGGGGAAGTGGAAACAATTTCCCACTATTATGCCGCTGCCTTCTTCGACCCGGAGGTGGACTGTATACTGGACATCGGCGGACAGGATATGAAATGTATCCGCATCAAGGACGGCACGGTAGACAGCGTACAGCTAAACGAGGCCTGTTCCTCCGGCTGCGGTTCCTTTATCGAAACCTTTGCAAAAAGTCTGAACTACAGCGTGATGGATTTCGCCAGGGAGGCCCTGTTTGCCAAAAATCCTACAGATCTTGGAACCCGCTGCACCGTGTTTATGAACTCCAACGTAAAGCAGGCACAGAAGGAAGGGGCTACCGTAGCAGATATCTCCGCAGGTCTGGCTTATTCTGTCATTAAAAATGCGCTGTTTAAGGTTATCAAGATCACAAATGCCTCTGATCTCGGCCGTCATGTAGTGGTTCAGGGCGGTACCTTTTACAATGACGCAGTGCTTAGAAGCTTTGAGAAAATCTCTGGCTGCCGGGCTGTCCGCCCTGATATCGCGGGCATCATGGGAGCCTTTGGAGCGGCGCTGATTGCAAAGGAGCGCTACCATATGGGCGGAGAAAAGGAGACGACCACTCTGCCTCTGGACAAGATCATTTCCTTAAATTATAAGACCTCCATGACACGGTGCAAGGGCTGCAACAATCACTGTGTCCTTACCGTCAACCAGTTTGGCGGAGGCCGCCGCTACATATCCGGCAACCGCTGTGAACGCGGGCTGGGGCTTGAAAAGGCCAAAAAAGAGATTCCCAATCTCTTTGACTATAAGTACCGCCGGATGTTCGGCTATGAGCCTCTCCCCATGGATGAGGCTGACCGCGGCACGGTAGGCATACCCAGAGTCTTAAATATGTACGAGAATTTCCCCTTCTGGGCCGTATTCTTTAAGAAGCTGCGCTATCATGTGATCCTCTCCCCTCAGTCCACCAGACAGCTTTACGAGCTTGGCATTGAATCCATCCCCAGTGAATCGGAATGCTATCCGGCCAAGCTGGTTCACGGCCATGTGTCATGGCTCATCCGACAGGGCGTGAAGTTTATCTTCTACCCCTGCATCCCCTATGAGCGCAATGAAAGCCCTGAGGCAGGCAACCACTATAACTGCCCCATGGTCACCTCCTATGCGGAAAATATCAAGAACAACGTAGAGGCGCTGGAAGAAGAAAAGGTGCATTTCATGAATCCATTCATGGCCTTTACCAACGAACAGGTGCTGACTGAGGCCCTGGTAACAGAATTTTCCAAAACCTTCCAGATCCCAGCAGCAGAGATCCGCATGGCAGCCCACGCAGGCTGGCAGGAGCTGATCGCTTCCAGAGAAGATATGAAGAAAAAAGGGGAGGAAACCCTGGACTGGATGAAGGAACACAGCAGGCGGGGCATCGTCCTGGCGGGCCGCCCCTACCATGTGGATCCGGAGATCCACCACGGTATCCCGGAACTTATCACCTCCTACGGCTTTGCGGTGCTGACCGAGGATTCCGTTTCCCATCTGGGAAAGGTGGAGCGCCCTCTGGTGGTAACAGATCAGTGGATGTATCACTCCCGCCTCTATGCGGCCGCCAGTTTTGTAAAGACAAGAGACGATCTGGATCTGATCCAGCTAAACTCCTTTGGCTGCGGCCTGGACGCCGTTACCACAGATCAGGTATCTGATATTCTTACCCGATCCGGCAAGATCTACACGGTGCTGAAAATCGACGAGGTCAACAACCTGGGAGCTGCCCGGATCCGGATCCGTTCCCTGATCGCCGCCCTGCGCGTGCGGGATCAGCGCCATTATGAGCGCCGGGTGGTATCCAGCGCCTATAACCGGGTGGTATTTACAAAGGAGATGAAGAGGGACTATACCCTTCTCTGCCCCCAGATGTCACCCATTCACTTTGACCTAATCGAACCTGCCGTGAGAGCCTTTGGATACCATATAGAGGTTCTTCAAAATCACAACAAAAATGCCGTGGATGTGGGCTTACAGTATGTAAATAATGACGCCTGCTATCCCTCCCTGATCGTGATCGGCCAGATCATGGACGCCCTCTTGTCAGGAAAATACGATTTAAACCGCACGGCGGTCCTCATGAGCCAGACCGGCGGCGGCT
>OBWG01000135.1_pt1 | contig 81347 bp, 74 predicted proteins | sample 1495221 | NCBI WGS metagenome assembly OBWG01 (sample SAMEA2580053, study PRJEB22360) | human gut metagenome | reverse complement strand
GGGAGCCGGCTGCGCGGCGGCATGGCCGCCGGGAATGGCATAAGCCAGGTACAGGGTGCCCAGAGCGGGGATTTCCCCCAGGGAGCCCGTGCGGAACTGCGCTTCGAAATCATTCTTCAGCGGAAGAACTTCCCGTTCAATATCCGTGTTTTCCGGATAACGCAGTTTCCCGCTTTCCGGGTCGCGCACAGCGAGCCCCTGGGGACAGAATTCGCGGAGCAGGTATTGAACATGGTCGGCGTCCGAAGCGTAATACACATGGCAGAGGGAATCCGTCTGCTTCAGGGATTGGATAAGATAACCGTTGATATTAAATCCGGAAGGGAGGGGAGGCGTATGTTCCATGGTCACATGACAGGTGATTATCCGACTGCCTGTTAGCATATCCGGAGGCTTCTATCAATGTAAAAAGAGGTTTTCTGGGGCCGGAGCGTGTGACGCGATTAATTGATTATTTGCTTGAATGCATGGCGATTATGTGGTGCAAGCAAGGCTCGCTTTTTTGTTTTTCCATTACAATCATGAGTTCCGATATTAGATTAGACGCCTTGCAGTATCATTCCCAGCCCCGCCCCGGCAAGGTGGAAACGCTTCCCTGCAAGCCCTGCTTTTCACAACGGGATTTGACGCTTGCCTATTCCCCGGGCGTAGCCGAACCCTGTCTCCGCATTCAAGAAGATCCTTCCCAGAGCGCCCTGTATACCGGGCGTTCCAATCTGGTGGGCGTGATCACCAACGGCACCGCCGTTCTGGGGCTGGGCAATATCGGCCCGGATGCGGCCAAGCCGGTGATGGAAGGCAAGGGCGTTTTGTTCAAGGTATTCGCGGACATTGATGTTTTTGACATTGAGCTGAACGTGAAGGAGCCGGAAAAGCTGATTGAAACGATCAAGACCATGGAGCCCACCTTCGGCGCCATCAATCTGGAGGACATCAAGGCTCCGGAATGCTTCATGGTGGAGGAACGCCTCCGTCAGGAGATGAATATTCCCGTGTTCCATGACGACCAGCATGGAACGGCGGTGATCTCCGGCGCCGCCCTTTTGAACGCAGCCGAGTTGACGGGCCGCAAGCTGGAGGATATGAAGGTCGTCGTCGTCGGGGCCGGGGCCGCCGGCATTTCTTGCGCCAAGTTCTACATGACGCTGGGAGTGCGCCGCGAACATATCTATATGTTTGACTCCAAGGGGCTGATTCATACCGGGCGCATTGACCTGCACGCCACGAAAGCCCAGTTCTCCCAGTCGGAAGATTGTTCCCTGGAGGAGGCCCTCACCGGAGCGGACGTGTTCCTGGGGCTTTCCACCAAGGGATTGCTCACGCAGGACATGGTCAAGCTTATGGCTCCTTCCCCCATCATTTTCGCCTGTGCGAATCCGGACCCGGAAATCACTTACCAGGATGCCAAAAAAGCGCGGCCTGACTGCATCATGGGATCCGGACGTTCCGACTGGCCCAACCAGGTGAACAATGTTTCCTGCTTCCCCTTTATTTTCCGTGCCGCCCTGGATGTGCGCGCTTCTGTCATCAATGAACAGATGAAGATCGCCGCCGCCCGCTCCCTGGCTGATCTGGCGAAGGAACCCGTTCCTCAGGAGGTGATTGACCTTTACGGGGGAGCCCCGCTCAGCTTCGGCATCGATTACGTGATTCCCAAGCCCATTGATCCCCGCATCATTGAATGGGAATGCCCGGCGGTAGCCCAGGCGGCCATGATTTCCGGCGTGGCCCAGTCCCCCATCCGGGATATGGAGGCCTATACGCTGGAATTGCGCAAGCGCATTGCCGCGGCACGTGAACGCGTCGCCGGCGTGGTGCGCAGCTACCTTTAACGGGGATCCCGGCGGGAAGCCGGAAAACCCATGCCTCCGGCGTTCGCGCCGGGCGGTTGCAAAAACCGGGTGGACTGATGTTCCGCCCGGTTTTTGCATGCCCGTACAGGGAAGTGTTTGTTTGGCGGGGATACTGCATCAGAGCATTCTGGAGGCGGAAAGAGGGATTGCGGGCGACGCTTCCTTCCGTATGAATTAAGACGGACATGCTGTTGCCCGGCGTTTCCCTGTTGAATGCGGCTTGGTGAATACCACCATAGTGAGGCTGTTTTCTTCTCTTCGTCAGGCAAGAAAGAAATTCCCCTATGGTCAGATGGAGGAAATGTTATTTTTATCTGGTATTTTCAAGCCATGTGGAGAGAACCGCAAGATATGGCCGGGCGGAGGATCGTCTTCGCTCCGGTCTTTGGTAAAGGCTTGTCTTCATTTAGGCGTTAGCCAGCCGGAGGCGCATCTGTTCCGTCTGTTCCCTGTCCGGGATAAGTTCTACAAGCGTCTGGCTGTTTTCCTCCAGGGAATCAAGCTGGTCGAAGTCCTCCGCCGTGCGGATCGCCAGGTAGCGCATTCCCCATTGTTCCGCAATGGCCTTGAAGGAATGGGCGTGGGGTTGCACCAGCAGTTTCCTCATGGCTTCGGAGTGTCCGTCCGCCCCGGGCAGGGCGCGGAAGATGCCGCCGCCCCCGTTATTGATGACGCCGAGGACGCGGGTGCCCCTGTCCAGTTGGGGAAGGAGCGCCAGGGCATTGGAATCATACATGGCGGTCAGGTCGCCCACGAGGGCCCAGGAACGGGAGCAGCGGGCGGAGACCCCCAGAAAACCGGAGATTTGCCCGTCAATTCCGTTGGCTCCCCGGTTGGCGCGGACGTTTTCCGTGGGGATGGCTGTCTGGGCGAAGCTGTTCCAGTACCGCACGGGCATGGAGTTGCCCAGGTAAATGCAGTCTCCGTCCGCGGCAAAGCAGGAGAAGGAGCGCACCATGGCCTGTTCGCTTTCCGGGCAGGTGATGAGCAGTTCCTCCATCAGGGCTTTTCTGCGTTTGTTCATGGAGCGCAGTCCGTTCACGTCGCCCACGGTATCTATATCCCCCAGCGCATGCAGAATAGCCTCCAGATTTCCGGTGACGACGGTGGAGGGGCGGGCCAGCCCGGAGAAGCCGGTGCGGGTGACGGAGAAGACTTCCGTGGCTGGAATGTCCTCTAGGTCGCGCCAGAAGCGGCCCACGGGCACGTCCCCTAATCTAAGCAGGACGGCGGGCGGATGTTCCCTCAGCAGGGCGTCCGCGTCCGTCAGGGCCAGATGGGCCAGCTCTTCCCGGAGCCCGGAGGTGGCGTCCGCCACCACGGGGGCTTTCAGTTCGTTGGCCAGCCACCGGGCCGGGGCCTGTTCCGTGGGGTCCAGGCCGCCGATCATGACTACCAGCCCGTCGCGCGATTTGAAGCGCAGGACCCGGGCCAGTTCTGCCAGGGAGCCCCGGAATCCGTTTTCCTCCGGAGGTTCCGCCGGGTAAAGGTCGCAGCTGCCGGGGTTCCAGGCAGGGTCCGGGTCCGGCAGGCACACGTTGATGTGGAGGGGGGAGGCGTAATCCCAGTCTTGCAGAATGTCTTCCGGCAGGCTTTCCGGCGTTTCCAGGTCAATTGTGGGTGCGTAAATGCCGAACAGATCCGCCTGTTCGATGGCTTGGGGTGCGGCGGAACCCCGGCAGGCCGCCGGGCGGTCCGCCGTGAGCAGGAGCAGGGGGCGGCGCTGGTAGTAGGCCTCCACCACGGCGGGGAGCAGTTCCGCCGCTGCCGTTCCGGAGGTAGTGACCACGGCCACGGGCAGCCCCATATCCTGAATGCGGCCCAGCGCAAAGAAGGCGGCGGACCGTTCGTCAAAGTGAGTCCATTTCACCAGATCCTCCGCGGCAGCCAGCACCTGAAGCAGCGCCATGTTGCGCGCGCCGGGGCAGACCACCCACTCGCAAATGCCGCCCAGGCAGCATTGGGCCAGCAGGGATTTGACGAAGGATGCGGGGGAGTTCACGGGAATCAGCCTTGTTTTTTTGCCGCCCTGGCCGCTTTTTCAGCCAGTTTGGCCTTTTCCTCATCCGAAAGAATGCGGGGAAAGACGGGGGCGGGCTCATTGATGCGGTGCCCTGCGGGGAGGATTCCCCACTCCAGCGCGGCCGGCGTAAGGCTCCGGAACAGGTCCCCGGCGTTGAGCTGGTCCAGAATGCGGGCGGAGGCGTCAGGGAGGACGCAGCCGATGAGATAGCCCGTCTGGGCGCAGCATTCCAGCAAATGGCGCAGCACGCAGCGGAGGCGTGGGGCGGAGGCTTCATCCTTGGCCAGCTGCCAGGGCTGCTGCTGCTCAATGTACGCGTTGCAGGCGGAAACCTGGGCGTTCAGGGCCGCCAGGGCATCGGAGACCATGTTGTCGTCCATGTATTTGGAAAACAGGGTGACGGCCTGGTCCATGGTGGCGCGCAGGGCCCTGGAGGCTTCGTCATCATATGCCTCCGCGCCGGAGATAACGGAATCGCAATAGCGGCGCGTCATATTGATGGAGCGGTTGCACAGGTTGCCGAGGTCGTTGGCCAGCTCCGTATTGTACAGCATGACCAGGCGGTCCGCATCAAAGTTGGCGTCCTTCCCGGTGGTGATGTCCCGCACCAGGTAATAGCGCACGGGTTCCGGGCCGAACTGTTCCGCCAGCAGGTTGGGGTCCACCACGTTGCCGATGGATTTGGACATTTTTTCCCCGTTGATGTTCCACCAGCCGTGCACGAGCAGGGTGGGCATTTCCTCGTCGGAGAAGCCCATGGCATGCAGCATGGCGGGCCAGTACACGCCGTGGGCGGGCACCAGGATGTCTTTGCCGATGACTTCGCAGTCCGCGGGCCAGAGCTTGGCAAAATCCGGCAGGCCGCTGTCCGGCTCCGCCAGGTAGCCGGCGAAGGAAATGTAGTTGATCAGGGCGTCAAACCAGACGTAGGTGACGAATTCGGGGTCGAACGGGAACTCGATTCCCCAGGAAAGGCGGCTCTTGGGGCGGGAAATGCAGAGGTCCGAGTCAAAGTCAATGGCGTTGAGCACTTCCGCCTTGCGGAAGGACGGAAGGACAAAATCACTGCTCTTTTCCACGAACTGCTTCATCCATTCCACATGGTCGGTCAGGCGGAAATACCAGTTTTCTTCCTCCAGTTCCACCACTTCCCCCCATTCCGGGCCGAAGTTGCCTTCCGCGTCCCGTTCCTTGTCCGTCAGGAACTGTTCCTGGCGCACGGAGTAGAATCCCTTGTAGGATTTTTTGTAAAGCTGGCCCTTATCCTTCAGGTCCGTCAGGATTTTCTGCACGCAGGCCTTGTGGCGCGGATCCGTCGTGGAGGCCCATCCGTCATTGCTGATTCCCAGGCGGTCCCACAGCGCCAGGAATTGCCCCGTGATATTGTTGACATGCTCCTGCGGCGTAATGCCCAGCTTTTCAGCCGTCTGCTGCACTTTCTGCCCATGCTGGTCCACCCCGGTCAGGAAATAGACTTCCTCCCCCTTCATCCGGTGCCAGCGCGCGAGAACGTCCGCCAGGACTTTTTCATAAGCGTGCCCGATGTGGGGCGGTCCGTTGGTGTAGTCAATGGCCGTGGTGATATAGTACATGCGGGGGACGATACTCCTTTCCTGCCGTTTTGCAAGCAAAGTCATGGCGGCATCCCGGGCGTGTTTTTCAGCATGGGATGGGAAAGTAAGGGGGGCCGCGGGCGAAACGGCGGAAGGGGGTGTGCGGATATTCCCTTTCCACCGCGCCGCAGCCTTCTCCGCAAGGGGCTCAACAGGAGAAAATACGGCGGGGCCGGATGTCCCCTGGAAAATTCCCCCAATGCATGGTTCCGGAAATGAATTCCATTGCCGGGGAGCGTGAGGCGTGTCTTTAATTTTGTGATTGTTGTTGCCGGAAGCCGCGGTTTTCATAGGCTTCCTCCAGCTGGCTGAGCGCCCGTTCCAGAATCGAGCGGGGACATCCCGCGTTCAGGCGCATGAAGCCTTCCCCTTCCTTGCCGAAGATGGAACCGTCGTTGAGAGCCAGGCGCGCGCCGTCCACAAAAAACGCCACCAGTTCCTTCTGGGAAAGGTTCAGTTCCCGGCAGTCCAGAAAGACCAGGTAGGAGGCATCCGGCATGATGGCCTTGATTTTGGGCATGCGGCGGCGCAGTTCCGCGTCAATGAAGCGGATGTTTTCCTGAATGTAGTCCAGCGCCTGGGCCAGCCATTCCTCCCCTTCCGGGCCTGAATAGGCGCTGATGAGCCCGTCGTACGCGAAAACGTGCCCTTCCGCAAGCTCCCTGCCGCTGACAAAGTCCTGGTATTTCGCGAACAGGTCCGGATTCTGGCAAATCACGTAGGAACTGCCCAGGCCGGGCACGTTGAAGGTCTTGCTGGGCGCCATGTAGGTGACGGAGTTCATGCGGGCCTGTTCGGAAACGGTGGCGAATACGGTGTGCCTGCGGCCGGGAAGGGTCAGATCCGCATGGATTTCATCAGAAACGACCAGCGTGCCGTTTGCCGTACAGATTTCAGCCACGCGGCGCAATTCCTCCGGACTCCATACGCGGCCTCCGGGGTTGTGGGGATTGCACAGGATGAACATGCGGCAGCCATGCACGGCTTCCTGCATGTGGTTGAAGTCCATGCGGTAGCGGCCGTTTTCCAGAATGAGGGGATTGTTGACGATTTCCCGGCCGTTTTCCCGGATGATCATGGCAAAGGGGTGGTACACCGGAGGCTGGATCATGATTTTGTCCCCCGGTTCCGTAAAGCATTGGATGGCGCTGGAAATGCCGGGAACAATGCCCGGAGCGAAGCCTATTTCCGAGGCGTTCACCTTCCACCCGTGGCGTCGGTCCACCCAGTCCCTGATGGCTTCAAAGAAAGCGCGGGGCTTGACGGTATATCCCAGGATTTCGTGCTCGCAGCGGCGTCGGATAGCTTCCATGATGAAGGGAGGCGTCCTGAAGTCCATGTCTGCCACCCACAGGGGAATCAGGTCGTCCCGGCCCCAGCGGGGAAGCAGCGCTTCATATTTCAGGGCTCCGGTGCCGCGGCGCTCAATTACTTCGTCAAAATCGTACTGCATGGAAGGTTTGTCTGGCGGCCAATGGTCAGGAAAGAGGGGTAACGCCTTTTTTCAGGATGATGTTGCCGTATTTGGCCGTTTCCCCGGTAATAACAACGGCATAGGCCTTTTTGGCCCGTTCATAAAAAGCGTAGCGCTCCATTTGCTCAATTTCCCCGTCATAGTTCAGCGCCTTGCGGTATTTGGCTTCCACCGCAGGGTCCAGAGAGTCCCCCGGAACCGGGGCCATCATGATGACGGGCGTTGCGTAGGCATCCAGTTCAAAGAGGGGGATGACGGCAGCCAGCAGGGCATCCGCTCCCAGTCCGTCCGCCCTCAGCACCGTAGGGTTGAAGGTATGGCCGGGGAAGTGGGAGTCTGAAAAGACGATTTCGTCGCCATGCCCCATTTCCGCAAGAATTTTCAGCAGGGAAGGGCTGATGAGGGGAGAAATATTTTTTAACATGCCCCGCAGTATAGCACCAGCCCGCGTTCCGGTACTATCATAAAATTGGGGTGATGCCGGTCATGCCCTCTCAGCCGTTAACAGTCTGGAAGCATTTCCGGACGCATTCTTCCATTTCAGGCATTTGCTCTTCCATGCTTTCCACCAGCCTGAGCTGGGTGCGGGCCCGGTGCAGGTTGTGCCGTTCTTTTTTCGTTTTGAAATAAACGTCCCCTTCCAGGTAGTCTGTCAGGAAGCGGATTCCCGTTTCCAGCGTGATGAGCAGACCGGAAAAAGCGAGTTTGGAGACTTCCTGCGGCGTGATGAAGTCCCTGGCGGCCTCCGGGTATCCCTTGACGACGGCCTCGAACATGGGCATGCGCAGGAAGGTTTTATCCAGATTTTCTTCATCTTCAGCCGCAGGGGAGGTCATGGTGCGCACCATGTCTCCGAAATCGTACAGGACGCTCCCGGGCATGACGGTGTCCAGGTCAATGACACAGACAGCCTTGTCCGTCTCCCTGTCCAGCATCACATTGTTGATTTTCGTGTCGTTGTGGACGATTCTGACGGGGAGCTCCCCCCGTTCCTGGAGATCCAGCAGCACGTCCACATAACGTTCACGGCGGCGGATGAAGTCCAGCTCCTTGCGGCAGGTATTCAGCCGTCCGTGGGAGTCCGCTGCCGCTGCTTTTTCCAAATGGTCAAAGCGTCTGCGGGTATGGTGGAAGAACGGAATGGTTTCATGGATGTCCTCCGGATTCATGTCACACAGGAGCTGTTGGAAAGCGCCGAAAGCGCGGGCTGCTTCGTAAGCCTGGCGGGGATGGTCCGCCACGTCGAACGTGTGGGTGTTTTCTATGCAGTTGTAGCAGCGCCAGAAGCCGGAACCGGGAATTTCCAGATATTTGCGGCCGCCCCGCGCGGAGTACAGGTTCAGCGTCTGGCGGAAGGGCGTTTTCAGCACCCGGAGCATTTTCCAGCGGATGTGGTTGGTCACCTTTTCCACGTTGTGCATGACATCCCTGGGGCATGGGAACACGGCATCGTTCACGCGCTGGAAGATGTAGCGGCGGGTGGTGCCGTCCGGCTTCCTGTAGGTGGCCCGGAAGGTCATGTTGATATGGCCGCTGTTAATGACGTCGCAATGGAGGAATTCTCCTGCGATGGCGAATGCGTCGCTCAGGGCGGCCACTTGCTTCTGAAGGGAGGAAGTGTGGAAAACGGCGGACAGGGGCATGGGGAGTTAAGAAAAGCTCCGGCATGATTGATGGCACATGCCGGAGCTTGCGTTGGTTGAGTGAATGACAGCCAGATTGTTAGAAGGTGTAGGCAACTCCTACCCCGGCGACGAAGGTGAAATTGCGGTAAACCTTGGAGGGCTCCCTGTAGGGGAAGCGGGCGGAGGCGCCGCGGTGGTTGGCCGCCAGGCCGCCGTTGCCGAGCCATACCGTACCCACGAACGGAGTCACAGTCAGGTCTTTCGTGGCCTTGACAGGGGCGGAAACCGTCAGGGAAATGCCCTGGGTTCCATTGGCGTTCAGGGAATTGCTGTCAAAATAGCCGGCAGTGGCGTTCCAGGTGCCCGCCACGATGACGGAGGTGGATTTGTTGACGTCATACTTGTATCCCAGAGTATTGGTGAACCACCAGCCAGTCATCCAGCGGAACGTATATTGTACGCGGCAGTCCCAGAAGAAGTTTTCCAGCCCTTTGCCGAAGTCATGGTGAATGTCCAGAACGAAGCTGTGTTCTTCCGGCCTGTTGTGGCTGAAAGCAGGGAAGCCGGAGTTGTTGCCTGTATTGTGGATGTTGAAACTTCCGGGGATACCGCCATGAACAAACTGGTAACTCAGAGCCGCGACAGTGGATTTTCCGAATTTGCGGCTGACACCTAAAATGGCCGATCCTTCGTCGCAAATGCCGGAATCATTGTGTTCCAGACCATTATCCGTCAGCCACTGATATTTTAATCCGCCTATCAGGGAATATTGATTGTTCAATTGATAGGCGCCGACGGCTTCCAGGGGAATGACATGATCGCTTGCGGAATTCTGGAAAGCCAGACCGCGGCTGATGTATTTGGTGGCGTAGCCTGCTCCCAGCTGGGCGGAGAATGTCTTGCCGCCGTTATTGGCGTTTAAAACATCCAGGGGAAGCTGGATATCGGCAGTAGCCATGCCGGAAAAAGCGGCCATGGCCGCACATGTAGCAATAATGGTTTTATGTTGCATAATTAGAGGGGAAAAATACAATAACAATATTTTTATTTTTAGCAAGTGTATCTTCAATACCAGAAAAGAAATATGAAAATATGTTCAATGTATGACAAAAAGTGTTAAATATTTGACGCATTATTCATCATGCAAGGACATTTTTTCCAAAAGAAAACTCTATAGCTTCCACAAAAGCCGGTTTTATTTAAATGTTTTCTAGCCGGCTCTGCGGCGGACGTGTTCACGGCTATGGCTTTTATGAACCTGATGATGCCGTGGATTCTTTTTTCAGCGCTTCCTTTAACTGGGGTTTCAGGTACCGGAAGAGCTTGATGGAGCCTTTACTGGACATGTGGTCGCCATCCTTGTACAGGATTTCCCCGTGTTCATAGGCGTTGAACGGCCTGTCTTCCGGTATATAGGGAAGTATGCGCAGGACGGTGCAGAGCCCTTCCTGTTCAAGACGGTCAAGGATGGGAAGTACGGCGGCGTGATCTTCCCTGTATTTTTGCCGCGTGCAGGTAAGGCTTTCCTGGCCTTTTCCCGTTTTCCCTCTGCGTATGAGGTTCCTGATGTACTTGGCCACATCATTTTTCTTGATGAGCGGAGTGGGGGCCAGCAGGATGACTTGCTTGCCCATCGCCCGCAGTTCGGAGATAAACGCACGGAGAGAGTCTGAATAGGCAGGTTCTCCGGAGGGAAGCGGCTTCAGCTTCCAGTCCATTACATTTTTACTGTCGTAACGGGTGCTCCAGTGCTGGGCTATCACCACATGGCTAATTTCCGGATGGACATTCAGCCATGCCATGAGGGCCTTTATTTTTTTCTCGTCGCAATAGTAACTTGCATCAAACGGCAGAGCGGGCAATTCCCTGTTCCAGAATGGGGAAATGACGGAAGAAACGTAAATCCCGGAGATATCCAATTCCCTGCATACGGCGTCCAATCCGCAAAAGGCCGCAGAGGCGTGGCTGTCCCCCAGCAGGACTATGGATGGAGCTTTGGCAGGGGAACCCAGCTGCAGCAGGCCGGGTTCCGCACTTCCCTTGAAATCGGTTTTGCTGACGAAGGCAAAGATGTTGTTATTGAATTTGATGGCTTCCTTATCAAATCCCTGGGCGGCTTCAGGAGATTTGATTTCCGATGCGCCATGCAGCTGGGGGCTGGAAATGGAGTTGATTTCCTGGTTGATGTAGTTCCGGAATCCTTCCGTCTGCCTTCCTGCAACGCATAGAAGCAATGCGAAAAGGTACAGGGGGATAAACCATTTCATCTTCATGCGCTTTTTCTCTACTGCAAGGTACAGGAGACCACCCAGGACTGTGGACGCCGCTCCGATGGCAAGCATGCCGGGCCATCCGGGAGCATGGAGAAACCACGAATGATAGAACGCGATGAGGGGCATATGCACCAGGTAAAGGGAGAATGAGATTCCTCCAATCCACAGCAGAAGTTTATTGTTGAAGCAGTGAGCCAGCCTGCCGGGTTCCGCATACCGGATTACCAGGCATGTCCCCAAAACTACGGCCGCCGAGCAGAGGGAGACATCCTTTCCGCGGGAAAGGGCAGGCACGAGGATGCATAATATTCCAAGAAGAAAGAGGAGAGCGTTTTTCTTGCGGTTTTCGCAACGTGTTGAACTTAAGGGGGGGGTAGATTGCTAACAAAATCCCCGCGCAAACCTCCCATAAACGGGGCAGCGTCATGTAATGGGAGGTGGGGCGGACCTGCTCCCAGACGGGCACTCCGATTTCCTGCAACAGGTTGTGAATGGGATAGGAATAGGCCCAGAGAAAGGACCCGATGCCGGCGATCCAGAAAAGAGAGGCGGCTGCCCGTTTGGGAAGGTAGCGGTACAGGACGCATCCCCCCGCGAACAGAAGATAAATCTGCGCCGTCACCGCCAGGTACCACATGTGAAGGAACGGATTGCCGGAAGAATCCTGCGCGAAATAGTCGGACTGGATGACGGCCAGGAACCTGTTTGCGGCGCCTATCAGCGTATATCCGCCTGTGGAGCTGGCTGTCGCCAGGTCCGTGTAGTCCAGAAAGAACATGCCGGCCAGGAGGGTAAGCGGAATGATGACGGCAACCGGGGTAAACAGCCTTAACACTTTTTTACGGGCAAATTCCCCCAGACGGATTTGCATCTGCTGTTTCTGGAAGGATTTCATAAGCAGGTAGCCTGAAATCACCAGAAATACTTCTACGCCGAAGTAGCCGTAGGGGAAATGCTCCGGATTGAGATGGAAAAGAATGATCAGAATAATCGCCAGCCCTCTGAGTGAAGTGATTTGCTTCATATGGATGAGAATTTTGGAAAATATCTAATATGTTTTGCGTTTGGCGCTTATGAAACTGGGACTTTCTTTTTTATTCAAGAACCATCCATGGAGCTGTCAGGTATGGGGCGCCGTGAATTTCTTTACTTTGGAGGCGGTTTGACGCCAAACAGCCAGGACGCAAGAAAGTTGCTGGAACGAAATACATTGCTTATCAATAAACAGAGGGTGATGATGGCTGCTGATACGGTGATGCCGACAAACAGTTGAATGATGACCGTATTGCCTGTGGTTAAAAATGGCTGTAAGAATTTCAGATTGGGAAGGAAAAAGAAATGGAGAAGGTAAATGTCCAATGTGCGCCGGCCGATGTATTCCAGAAGATTACCAGAGATATTGCCTTCGTTAAAGTATCTCTCCTTGCTGAAGAAGAATGAAACTACGACTATTAAACCGGCATATCGTACAAGAATGCCGACTATCTTGGTGGAATTGGTGTGGGGATATTTGGGAATTTTCAATTAAATTCATAAAACAAAGACACATCACAAAAATAACTATGAAAAAGGTTTTAAACCAATCCTTTGTTAATAACCGTGCAAACTGGTTCCAGTACTTGCGGCAAAAGATTCCCAATGCAAAAAACTGGAAATAGCGGGTTACCTCATACTCACACAATATGCCTCCCAGCGGGGAATCCCAGAATTCTCTTATTACCGGCACCCCAAAAGAGAGGAAATAGACGGAAGAAACGAGCAGGAGCCCGATGTCCAGCATGCGCTCCGTGCAACATAACCTGGATAACAGAGACAGGAAGATTAAAAACATCTGAAACAGGGTGATGGTAAACCAATATCCCTGGAAACCCGTGTGCAGCCATGTAAAGATTCCCTGACCCTGACAAAACAGGAACAGGGAACAAAACACAATCGTTCCAATTACCTGTGCCTGAATCTTCCTTTTGATGACGTCACCCACAAGGGAGGCGGTCCATTTCGTGCAAACCCTGTAGGCGAAGAAGCCGCTGACAAAAAAGAACAGCGGCATCCGGAAAGTCATGATCACCCAGTTTACAGTACTGTCCTTCACGTCGGTCAGGCCCATGGAGAAAAGTACTACATGACTGAATACGACGAAAATCATGGAAAAGCCCCGGAGGGCGTCAAAGTATCTCAGCCTTCCTGTTTTCTCCTCTATACATTTATTCATGTTGATCGGAACGTGTTTAAATCTGAAAGGTGTCGCATTTCAGACGATTACTATGCAGGTCTTTGATAATCAGTTTATTCAGGCAACTGTTAAGACTTTTCAGAGTGGTTTTTTTCTTTTCTGCCGGCAAGGAACAGTGAGCGGTAAAGAATACATTTCAACACGGATTTTAATTTCGTCTTTATCTTTGCAAGAAGCTTAGGGCGAAAATATGATTCCATCAGATTGACCGCCGCCTGATCGGAACGGCATTTGGCCAGCTTCCGGAAAAAGGAGTCCCGATGAGGGTTTTTCCGGGGATCAAAACGTAATCCCTCATTATGCGCTGCCGCCCATTTATATTCGGCAGGACGTAAAACGGACAGAGAGCCGCGCACAGATTCCAGCAATGCGTGAGCCCTGGGCGTCTTGCAGATAATGATGGAAAGCCCCTCTTGCATGACCAGATCCGGAAAATAGTTTTCCACTCCCCAAAAATCTCCAAGCGTGATATCGCTGCCGCTTTCCATATTTTTGGCAGGGCATTTTTCACATGACGGGCGGGAAAACATGCCTTCCAAAAAACCGCGTCCGTAGGCGGTTTCATAAATGGAATCTTCAAGGGGTGGGGTGTTGGTTGATTCCACCACGAAGGAATCACATCTCCAGCCCCGCGCAGGAGAGAAAGTCTTTTTTCTCATGAAAACGCCGGAAACATCGGAAATCCTGTTCTTGGCGATCAGATTGCGGAAAAAGGACTTCCAAACCTTCGGAGACGGTACGCTATGGCAGGCAATATCAACGGTAATTAAAAGTTCGGAGTTTTTCCGGATGACTTTTTTCAGCCCTTGAATTTGGCACGGAGTTCCGGAAAAAAGGACTTTACGGTTTGATTTCAGAAAATCACGGACCTGAAAGAATGCGTTTCCTATGGTGGATTGGACATATTTGCTGCCTTGGAAAAGATACAGGTCTTTTTTGTCTGTGATGAAATCGTGCCGGACTCCCATGAAATCTTCGTCCCACCTGGCTCCAAAAACGACTCCTCCCTCATTCAATACCTTCTCTGCCAAAATGGGAAATATTCCTCCGGAAGCGCTGTTCTGCGCCGTTAGGCTATCTCCGCTGCGTGCGGCATACGCTTTGATTGGTTCTCTGTCTGCCTCTTCCGCGGCGTTTTTTCTTTCTTCCTTCTGTGAAATCATGGGGCAGACGTTCTCGCACAGATGGCAGTCCACGCAGAGGTTTTGATCAGTTGACGGATAAAGGAAGCCTTCCTGATCCGGATGCATGGAAATGCATTTCCGGGGGCAGATTGTCACGCAGGCGTGGCAGCCGCAACAATCGTATTTGTTTTCCAAAATGATCATGTTCGTGAATGAAGAGTTAACGGTGAAGGTATTTTTTTGCCTGCACGATGACAATGCGGCGTTCTTCCGAGTTGAGGCCTAGGATGTAAATGCCTCCCATGGAAATAAGACAGGAGAAGAGAAGCACGAGGATATTCCCATATGGAAGGAGTGAGCGAAGATTCAGCAACATGAAATTCAACGCGCTGACCAGGAGAATAGTAAGAAGCGTTTTGAGAAAGACGGAACGAAGAAAGAGAGTAATGGAGAAGGAAAATCTTTTCTTTAGCAGGAAAAGTCTCAGGGCAGACGCAGCGAACGTCAGAATAATGGATACTACAAGGAAAGAAACGGGTGGATATCCCCATTGGAAGGCCAGATAGCTTAACGGGACGTTCAACAGGAGGATTGTTCCCACGCTGGCCTGGTAGAAAGCGATTTTCCCTGTAGCAAGGAGAACGGTGATCAAATAGGTGGAGTAGCTTTCCGCCAGCACATTGGCCAGGAAAAGGATAACGAAGATGTTGGTGTACGCGGGAATTTCCTTGAGCCAGAGAGATAGGATGAAATCAATGTTGAAGCACAGGGGGAGAATGAAGACGGCCAGCAGAAAGAAGCTGTAGCGCGTTCCGTTGAAGACAAGTTTCCACATGTGTTCGTAGTCTCCCGCCGCGTAGCTTTTCGTGATTTGCGGCTGCATGGCGCTGGAAAAACTTCCCATCAGGGCCGTGACCCCGGCGGATACCTGGGACGCCACGGCCTGCGCGGCGTTGATGAGTACGCCGAAAAAGAGGTTGATGACCACGTTGATGCCGGAACCTTTCAGCAGCCAGGCGATGGAGCCGAAGAGGTTCCATGAATAAAATGCTCCCATTTCCTTGAGGAATGGCTTGTCCAGGATGGCCCGGTAGCGGCAGATGGGGTAATGCCGCATGCAATAAAAGACGTAAAAGCCGCTCGAAGCCAGGGTGAGCAGGAAGCTGTACCCGGCAAAGTAAATCAGCCTGTCCATGGGAACGTAATACAGCAGGATGACGCATATTACTTTGACCCCTGTCAACAGGATTTCTACTGTCGCCAGCACCCGGAAATTTTCATGCGCAGCCAGCGTAGCGGTGTACGCCACGTTGAGCAGGCTTACCAGGAATGTCATCAGGGAAATCTGATAGACCCAGTTGACGGCATTCATTCGGTCCGCGGGAAAAACCATGCGGCAATTAATTGCCCACAGCCCCACGGTTTCTCCCATGATGAATATCACCAGGGCAAAAATGAAGAGGATGCTCAGGGAGGAGGAAAAAACCTTGTTCAGCCTTTGGTTGTTGTTCCTTCCCAGTTCATAGGTGATGAACCGGCTGATCGCCGTGTTCAGACTGCCGTTGAACAGGCCGAAGAGCGCCACCAGGCTGCCGACGACGTTGTAAATCCCGTAATCCGGTATTCCCAGCGCGTCCAGGGTAAGGCGCGACGTGTACAGCCCGATGACCAGATTGATCAACGAACGGGTGTAAAGCAGTATGGTGTTGCGGGCAATGCGTTTGTTGCTGTTTTCTTCAGCCATGGCGGGTAGCGGAGGTGCATTGTTGAATGGCGTTTTTCAGGAACTCCATGGAATGAATGCGCAGAGCCTCCCAGTTCCGTTCGACGGCCGTCCAGTTAATGGGACGGTCCAGTTGTTCGGCCATGGAGCCTTTTTCCGGATGGTAGATCCTGTCTTCCAGCCCCAGAGATTCCAGCAGGGAGAAAATACGCGTGTTCTGGACGGCTGTTTCTCCTTTTTGAAGAATGGTTATAAAGGGCTTGCGCATGATAAGCGCGAATACTGTGCCATGGAAGGAATTGGTGATGATGCAGAGGGCTTCCTGGAAGGCCTGCAGGAATTCATAAGGATCCGGGGAGATGGAATATTTTTCCGGGATGCAGCATTCCGCTCCCTGGAGAGGAATGACGCGGAGCGGGGCGCGCATTTTTTTCCCGGCCTCTTTCACCTGCTTCCAGGGAAGCCGGGAAAGCTGGCCTGTGTTGAGAAAATAACCCAGGACGCACGGTTCGGAAAAGTACGGCGGCCTCCCTTCCGTCAGCCGGGAGTATTCCCGGCGGTCCAGGAGCAGTGTGGGGTCCAAAACAACTTCCACTTTTTCTGCGCCGGCTTTCCGGCATATTTCCACCCCGTGTTTTTCCCGTACGGAAATGGCGGAGAATTTAGGGAATTCCCGCTGGGCCAGAGCAAGCCATTCCGGGGGCTGCTTCCCCCATGCCGCGCTGGCGGCATAGGCTATGCGCTTGCCGGCAGGGGCGAAATCCAGGAGTTTTTCCGGTTCGCAGGATGTCCATATCTGGTCGCTGCCCGCCAGGTATGCGTCAAAATCCAGTTCTTGCGCGTTGAGTTCTCCGGGGAGGAAAATGGGGGACAGGGAATGTATCTCCTGTTTAATAAAGGATTCAAATGAAGGGGCAGGCCGCGGGGCTTTCCGTTCCGGTTTCAGGGAACGGGCGCAGCGGGCAAGCAAATTCCAGGGATGCCGACAGTAATAGTCCAGTTTTTGCCGAGTTGTGGGAGGGGGGGGGACGGGAAGCGGTCTGGGGAGCTGCTTGATCAGGGCGGATTGAACGGACATTCCTTCCAACACCTGCTGCATGGCATATAACTGCATCAGGGAGCCGTAGTTGCGGGTGATGAACGAATAATGGATGGTGATAATGCCTATCTTCATTGGGCGTCAGCTTTTAAAAGAGTTTCTAACGGCGTTTGAGAGAGCCTGAAGACGGGTTCCGAGGCCGAACTGCATTCTGAGGTGCCGCAGAATCATCTGGAGAGAAGCAAGCTTTTTCCCCCTCCTCAGGTAATTCATGTAAGGGAAGGAGGTTGAGGCCGCGATGGCAGCCTGATCCTTGTGGTCAAGCTGCCGGATGATTTGCCGGTAGAAGTTTTTTCCGGAAAGGGCCCTTCTCAGCGTGCCTGTGATGCGTTCCCTGCATTCCCCGCGTTCCAGGCCGGAGGGGACGCACCGGTAGAGGCGGTAGATGGCATTGATGGAATTGATGAAATCCGACGTTTTCATTCTTCCGCGGACAATATTGTTCATAATGCTGCTTTCGTGGCCGGCACGGTAATGGTACAGGGGTTTCCGGATGATGGAGACGCGGCGGCTGTGACAGAGCATCCGGGTGGAAAATTCCATATCTTCGGAGACTTTGAGTTCCGGCGCAAAGTGGATTTGATGGGCGCGGATCGTTTCCACGCTGAAAAGTTTCGCCCAGATGGAGACGTCTACCAGAGCCGCTCCGGAGAAGGATTTTTCAGTCACCGCGTATTCGTCCCGCATGTTTCCGGAGGGAGGGTAAGGCGTTTCCATGGAAACCTCCTGATGATTTTCCTGATGGATGCAGATGGAACACATCACCATATCGGCGCAGGATTCCTCCATGGCGGAAAGGAGGCTTTCCAGCGCGTCGTCCTCAACCCAGTCGTCCGAGTCAATGAATGTCAAATAAGGGGCGGAGGCCAGTTTGATGCCCAGATTGCGTGCGGCGGAAACGCCCCTGTTCCGCTGGTGGATGATTTTGAAACGCGCGTCTTTGTTTCCGTATTCGTCCAGAATGGCTCCGCTGCCGTCCGGCGACCCGTCATCTATGCAAATGCATTCCCATTCTTTCAGGGTCTGGCGGAGAACGGAATCCAGGCATTGGCGCAGATGGCGTTCCACATTGAACACCGGAATGACGATGCTGACGAGAGGCTGGGTCATATTGTTGAAAGGCTGTGTATGGGCGATGCCGTTTGGATGAGGGTGCGCAGAGGGTTAAATGTTCCTTGCCTTCAGCAGAAGGTGGGCCATCCGGTATCTGCGCGCCGCCAGCAGACGGCAGACGAGGTGGAAGTAGCGGCCGCACAGGGGAAGCTCCGCCTTGCGGGCGGCCAGGCCGCTGGAAAGGAAGTCCCGGAATACTTCCCTGCGCGCGGCATAAGGCTGCCGCTGGAGGGCATGGAAAATCACGCTGATTTTTTGCAGGATGTAGCCTTTGACAATGGGAATATCTTCCTGCGGAAGGGAAAGGGTGCTGGCCCAGGCCAGGAATTTGGTTGTGAGCGCGTCTATGTCCCGGACGAGATTGAAGCGGCTGCGCTTGGCCGCTCCGTTTTCCGTTTCCTGGGCGCGGTAATGGTAGAAGGCTTTTTTGAGCAGGATGATGTCCGGGGCGCAGGCGGAAAGGTAGTCCAGGACAAACTGGAAGTCTTCAAACACGACGGCGGAGGTATTGAAGAGAATGCCGTTTTTTTTCAGGAGTTCCGTGCGGAACAGTTTGTTGCAGGAGGATTCCATGTCCAGGCTGGTCAGCAGGTAGCGCAGGAAAGCCCCCGTTTCCCCCGCGGGGATGTGCTGGTTCCGGCTTGGAAGGGTGGTTTCCGTGCGGATGAGCCGGGAGCCCGCATGGAAGTCCTTGCTGATTCCATAGCAGAGGAGGGCGGCTTCCTGCGCGCGGAGAGCTTCCTCATGGAGGCAGGCCAGCATGTCCGGCTCCACGGTATCGTCCCCGTCCACAAAGGCGGTCCAGTTTCCCCTCGCCACGGAGAGCCCCGCATTGCGCGCGGCGCTTACGCCCCGGTTGTCCTGGTGGATGGCGGTGAAACGGGCGTCCTTCCGGGCGTATTCGTCCAGGATGGCTCCGCTGTCGTCCGGGGAGCCGTCATTGATGCAGATGCATTCCCAGTCCGTCAGGGTCTGGTTCCTGATGGAGTCCAGGCAGTCCCTGAGGAAGGGGCCGGAACGGTAAACGGGGATGATGATGGAAAAAAGGGGGGGCATGGAGATAAAGCGGGGTAATGGCGGTCAGCGTTCCGTGTTGGCGGAGCCTTGTTTCTGTTTCTCGAATTGCCGGGCATCCACGAGGGTCCTGTACCACCATCCCTGCATGAAATGCCATAAAAATCCTTCCCTGCCGTCCAGAAAACCCAGTTTCAGGAAGTAACGGTAGCAGAAGTAGGCGAAGGAACGCCAGAAGAGCGGCTGGCGGGCGTAGCGTTCCTTCATAGCGCGTTTTCTGCCTGCCTGGCCGTCGATGCCGGAGGCCGCCGCGGAGGAGGAGAGGATGTCTTCAATATCCGCCGCTTCCCGGGCGGAATAGTCCACGTGTTTGTGCGCCCACCATCCCAGGTCATTCAGGTTTTCGTCCACGAAGTCATATTCGAATTCAACGGAGCGGCCCCGGCTGAGTTCCATGTGTTCGTCCATATGGCGCTGTTCGCACCTGGCCGCGCCGTAGCGGAACAGCCGCAGCAGTTTGACCGGGTAAACGCCGTGCTTCATCCACCGGCCCAGGAAAATATGCCTGCGCTTATGGATGATTCCGGTGACGTCCGGGGAAAGGGCGGGCAGTTTTTCCTTCAGCTCTTCCAGGGCTTCCGGCATGAACCATTCGTCCGCGTCCAGCCTCAGCACCCATTCTGCGGTGATGGGGCAGTTGTCCAGAGCCCAGTTGAACTGGAGGGCGTACAGGCCGGGCCATTCATGCTGGATGACCTTCACCCTGGGGTATTCCCGGCAGATGGCGGTGGTGTTGTCTGTGGAAAAACAGTCAATGACAAAGACTTCTTTAGCGACGGGCAGAATGTTTTCCAGACAGCGGCGGATATGGAGTTCCTCATTTCTGGCGAGGATGATAACGGAGAGGTCAAGCATGGTTTAGCGGAGCGTGCGTTGTTTGATGAATCGGGCCGGGTTCCCGCCCACAACCGTCCAGGGAGCCACATCCCTGAATACGGCGCTGCGGGCTCCTACCACGGCTCCCCGGCCAACCGTCACCCCCATGCCCACAAAGGCCTGCGCCGCCACCCATGCCTGGTCTTCCACGGTAATGGGGGCAGAGATAAGGGCGTGGGCGGGGTCCGAGATGTCATGGGAGGCCGTGCAGAGGAAGGCCCCCTGGGAAATGACGGCGTGGTTTCCGATGGAGATGGGGGCCTTGTTGTAGATTTCCGTATCAGGGCCGATGCAGGCGTATTCCCCTACGGAGAGATTCCATGGCGCCCAGATTTTACTGCTGGGGTAAACGAGGGAGGCAAGCGGTATGTTTGCCCCGAACAGGCGGAGCAGCAGATTCCGGGGGACTTTCATGGCGTTGGTGACCAAGAGCCGGAAGAGAGTCCGGTTGACGATGTACCAGCAATACCGTTTGAGGCGGTGGCTGAGGGAGTAGTGTTCCTGGTAACGGGAAAGATCCATGGCTGGGGGTGGAGGTGAGTGGTGAAAGAGGGGTTATGGCCGGGGTGCGGCGGCTGGTTCCGCGTCTGTTTTTATTCCGGTGGAAAAGGGGGCCAGCGGCCCTTCCGCGGACTGGCCCGCCTTTTGGAAATAGATGTTCCGGAAGGCGCGTCCTTCTCCGGTTCCCCAAAGCGGGGCGTTCCAGGGATGTGCCGGATGGTGGAGATGCCCCTTCCATTCCCGCTGCATGTTGGCCAGCCGCGCGGGCTTCGTCAAGGCGAGCGTGGGTGCGGCCTTGGCGAAGACGGAGAGGCTGGGGAGCGCGGCCAGGATCAGGTAACAGACGCACAGCCGGCGCCACCGGGGCGGCCCCATCCGTTCCGAGAAGATGCGGGTGAAGAGGAGAGCCAGGCAGAAGAAGCTGACGCTGGAGGCCTTGTAGCAGAATTCATTGTAGCCGCCCACGGAACCTATGTAAATGAAGTAGGTAAGGGTGAGAATGGCCAGGGCTGACCAGAACAGGGCGTCTTTTTTGAAGCGGCGGAACAGGAGCGCCGCCGGGACGCCTACCGTCAGCAGCCAGGAGCCGACCATGGCGGCCCAGAATTTCCAGTTGCCGTACTGGAGCAGGTCAAAGGGGGAATCCTGCCACGTCAGGCGGATGCGGTTGTTTCCATTGCTGCTCGTGAAATAGATGCCGGCCAGCAGCACCAGCGCGGCGCCCGCCAGCACTGTCCAGGAGGAGAAGTATTGCCTGACGGGCGTGCGGCGGATCAGCGTGCTGACGGCGATGAAGACCAGAAGGCCCAGCGAGCCGATGGGTGAGGCGAGCAGGCACAGGGAGGCCAGGAAGAGCTGGTTTTTGGGCGGAATGTCCCAGGCGGCCGCCATGGACAGGAACAGCCACAGCAGCGTGGTGTGATGGAAGGTGTTGTGAAGCTGCATGGTGGGGGGCACGCCCCCGAAGAACGCCAGTACCGTCAGGTAAAGTTCATGGGCCAGCGGCCCCTGCAAATGGAATAAATGAAGCCCCCACCTGACGATGCCGTCCAGCGGGCCCTGGAAGATGAGCAGGAGCAGGAAAAGCAGGGTGGCTGTACGGAATTTGCTCCAGAGGACCGTGAGGGTCAGCGCCAGCCCCAGCCCCGTCCAGGCGGTCAGGACGTAGTTGATGATGAAGATGTCCGAACAGGAGAAACATTTGCACGCCAGAGCCGGGGGAAGCCAGAAGGCGAGGTAGTAGATGAAGGGCCGCCCGCCCGCGTCCACCAGCGGCCAGTCGCAGCGGATGAGAGTTTCATAAATGGGGTTGCGGACCACGAAGTCCGCGTGCTGGGAAGTGATTCCCGTCATTCCGCCCGCCAGAAGCCACAGAAGGGAAAGGGCGAGGACGCAGAGGTAAATGGCCATCTGGCGCCTGGTGAAATGAAGCGTAGGGGCCGGGATTGTTGCGCCCAGCAGGACGGCTGCCGCGGCTACGGCCGCAGCGGCCGGAACGGAGAACAGGGGCCTGACCCATCCCAGCAGAAAAAGGATGGTCGGGAGTGCCATATAGGCCACGGCGCAGGACGCAGCAAGCCTCCCGCTGACGGTGAATGCGATGTCCGTTTGTTTCCGGGTCTGTTCCATGTAGAGGGAAAGGGGGAAGGCGTGTTCAGGAGGCGTCTGGGCGGAAAGCTTTTTCCCACTGGGGAATGATATGTTCCCGCGTGAATTTCCGGCTTTTGGCTATGGCGTTCCTCGCCATGGCGTGCAGGTCGGCCGGTTCCCGCATCAGCCCTGCGGCCATTTCCGCCATCCGATGCGCCTGGAAACCGCTGGCTGCGGGCAGGATGCAGCCGTCCTTTCCGTGGTCCACCAGGTCATAGGCGGCGGAGAAGCTTCCGTAAACGATGGGGGAGACGCCGAAGGACATGCCTTCCACGATTACCAGGCCGAATCCTTCATATTCCGAGGTTAACAAGAGCAGGGAGGCCTGTTCGTAATACGGGGCAGGATTTTGGAAGCCTTCAAAGGAAACGTGTTCCAGGCGGTGTTCCGCGCAGAATTCCTGAAGGGAGCGTTTTTCCGGCCCGTCACCCACCAGGCGGAGAGTCCAGTCCGGGAAGCGGGGTTCCAGCAGCGCCCACGTTTCCAGCACGCGGGAGACCCGTTTCTGGTTGGGTTCCAGCCGTCCGACAAAGAGAACCTCCTTTTTCTTGAGGGCCGGATCATAGCGGAATTCCGGGTTTTCCACGGTAATGGGGTTGGGAATCGTCAGAAGTTTTCCGGTATCTTTCAGTCCGGTGATGTTCCGGAAAGCCTGGTGGAAACTGTCTGAAAGGAGAATGTAACGGTCACTGTGAGCGTAAACGTAACGCAGGCTGGCCCCGGTGGCCATGGCGCAGCCTTTCAGCAGAAGGCGCAGGAACGCCCTGTTCACCGGGTTTCCCGTCCGGGCCATGCGCATCCGGAGGCCTTCCAGCCGTGCGTTGCAGTCCGGGGCGTTATGGTGGACGGCCAGCAGGCGGCAGGGCAGGCCTTTCATGGCTTTCCGGCACAGCCTGGTGACGTGGAAGGGCAGGCACCACTGGTTGATGATGACGTCAATGCGGCAGGTGGCCAGGATGTCCCGCAGGGCATCCCGGTTGGCCCGGCTGGAGACGGGGTAGCTCAGCCGGTGCAGGGTGACCCGGTTGTCCAGCGCAGGGGTGGGCGTTTCCGTCACCTGTTCAAAGGAAACCACGTGCACCGCATGGCCCCGGGCGGAAAATTCATTCGCCAAAATGGCGGTGACGGTTTCCACGCCGCCCACGGAAGGGAATTTTCCGAGCAAAAAGAGGATGTTCATGGGAGATAGACAAATTCCGGTTTGGCTTCCTGCCCCAGCAGATACCGGTACAGGCGTTTCATGCAGTCGGCCGCGTGGGGGGCGGCGCAGGTTTCCATGACGAGGGCGCGGCCGCGTTCGCCCATGGCGAGCCTTTCCTGCGGGGAGAGGCTGAAGGCGTTTTCCAGGGCTGCGGCCAGGGAAGAGGAATCGTTGCCGCACCACCAGCCGCACCGGCGGGGGTTCAGCGCTTCCCACGGCGTTCCCCGGCTGGCGATGACGGGCGTTCCCGCCAGCAGGGCCTCCGCAATGCTCATGCCGAAGTTTTCCTGGTGGCTGGGGGCGCACAGGACGTCCAGAGAAGCGAGCATTTCATATTTCCGTCTTCCGGAGACAAAGCCTGTGAAGGAGATATTGGAAATGTTTTCCGCCCGGACCAGTTCTTCCAGCCGGGCCTTGTATTCCGGGTCTCCGTCCCCGATGAGCAGAAGCTCCGCGTTCGGGAGGCGCAGCTGCCCCCAGGCCGTGATCAGGGCCTCCAGATTTTTGATGGGATGGAGTCTTCCCAGGAATCCGGCCCGGAAGCCCTCGTGCCCGGGGCGCCTGATATCCGCAAGATATTCCGGAATCCGCACCGGATTGGGGATGACGGCCACGGGGTTGGAAAAGCCCATGTCCCTGTAGTATTCCATTTCCTTGTCGCAGGTGACGTGGACGCAGGCGGCTCCGGAGATGTCTTTCCGGTGCCCCAGGGCGAGCATGAGTTTCTTTTTCCAGCCACCGCGCTCCAGCGCCTGGGGGTACAGCATGCCGTGCAGGGAAACGATGCAGGGGGTGTCCGTTTTGCGCGCGTGCGCGCATGTAGCGTGGTTGACGTCCAGCCACAGGCCGTTGGTGTGGTAGAGGCTGTATCGGGAACCGGCCAGAAAACGGCGTATGTTCCGGGAGACGGCGAGGGGAGTGCGGGCGTCAAACGGGCAGGCATGGATAAAGCTGTCTTCTCCCACCATCCGTTCTTCCGGGGAGCCGGGCTGGAGGGTGAGGATGTCCGTGGGCATGCCGGAAGCGTTCAGAGCTTTGACCAGGTCATAAGTGCAGGTGCTGGTGCCCCCCGAACGGGAGTCAAGGGATGCGATGGTTTGTAATATGGGAGCCATTAATCTAAAAGGGAGGTATATGCCTTGAGCTGCGCTTCCACGCGGCCGTTCCAGTTGATGTCCGCTACGCGGCGCGCCATGGTTTCATAGTTCTCTTCAACTTCATGAATGGCGTTGCTCAGGCCGTCGGGCGCGGCCAGGGAAAAGACCGCGCCCGTTTCCAGAGCGGTCACCATGTCGGCGGCGCTGCCCACCTTGTCGCTGGCGATGACGGGCAGCCCCCGGAAGAGGGCTTCTTCCACGACCAGCCCCCAGGGCTCATAGAGCGAGGGGAGGATGAACACGTCATGCCGTTCATAGATTTCCGGGAGCCTGTCATTGGGGAGGTGGCCCAGAAAGCGGATGTTGCCCCCGGCCATGTTTTTGAGAAATTCCTTCTGGGGACCGTCCCCCACGATGGTCAGAGGCCGCCCGTTGGAGTTGAATTCCCTGATGAGCAGTTCCAGATTTTTTTCCGGCGCGAGGCGCCCGACGTAAATGTAGTTCAGGGGGGCGGACGGGGAATGGGGACGGGGGCGGCGGCCTTCCATGTTAAAGATGCCGACGCTGCCCGTGACATGGATGTCGCCCGGGTAGCGGATATGCTCAAACAGGGCGCGGTGGGGGGAACCGGAAGGGAGCGCCGCGCTCATGCGGCGTATGACGGCTTTTTTAAGCAGGCCTTTCCAGCCGTCCATGCCGGAATCAATGGCTGACGATTCGCAGATGACGGCATTGCGGCGTTTTGAGGAAAGAAAGCTGTAGATGTTGTATTCCGGCGCCATCCAGCCGGAGAACAGCACTCTGCGGGCCCGGACCCGGGCCATCAGCTTCAGAAGCCTGAACAGGACAAGGGCCTTGTTTCTTTTCCCCGCGTCTCCCTCATGCAGAAAGAAGTAGTCAAAGCCGTTCTCATTGCCGGAGAGCCGGGTATTGACCGCTTCCGCCCCATAGCCGTAAAGGACCAGAAGAACGGAGTGTTTTTTCGCCAGTTCCTCACAAAGCCTTGCCTTGTAGAAGGAGGGCGTATTGGTCAGGTAGATGAAGTCATATTGCTTGTTCATATTTAAAGCAGCGTCTTGAATTCATCCGGAATGCGGGTGCTGTCCCCCAGAACGGCTTCCGGAACGCGGTCCCGGAACACCCTCTTGAAATGCCTTTTGTTGAACAGGATGGGGCGTTCCCCCATGAAGGCCCCCCAGGCGGAGAAAGTGGAGTCCGAAGCGATGACCCATTTGCACTTGCTGATAGCGTACATGTCCGCGTAGGCGTTGCCGTAAAACGCGCGCCTGACGTTGGGCAGGGCCAGCAGCTCCCGCAGCTCTTCGTCCGAGCCGTCGGAAAAGAGGAGGAATTGCTGGGACGGCTTGATGGACAGGATTTCCTTGACGAGATTCACGTACCAGAGGATGTCCACCCGCATTTCCGGGGAATAGTCCCCCAGCCGCACGTGAATGGCGATGCTGTCCTTCAGGGCTTCCGGACGCACGTTTTCAATAATTTCCTTTCTGGTGATTTTTTCAATGAATTCATGCACCAGGTCCATGTGTTCATTGAGGTCGTCAAAGTATTCCCCCATGCCGCGGATTTGTTTCACCCTCCGGGAGCCGGGGCGCAATTTTCCCGCAAGCAGCAGTCGGATTTTTTTGAATCCGCTGATTCCCAGTTTATTAAAAATTTTGAAATAGACTCTTTTATCTTTCTCCCGGCGCAGGAAGGTTCCCGGGCTGAGTTTGGTCCAGGTGGGGGAAATGTAGCCTGCGTTTTCCCGCCTGCTGAGTATGTAGGCGCGAGCCGCCACAAACATGCAGTTGGCAAGCCCCGGTCCTGATAAACGGAACCAGCCAAAGTCATAATCCGAGAGGACAGGGTAGAAATAAGTTTTTTCAGATTCCATGTTTAAGGGCTGTCATGCGTTTTTGCAATACGGCGAAGGAGGTGAACAACAGGGTGGTGACCACCTGGTTGATTCCCCATAGATATGATTCGAAGTTGGCGGCGATGAGAACGGAGATAATGACGAACAGGTGTATCCTGTCATAATCGCAGGCGGATTTGTGGAATTTCCGCCAGACGGAGCAGGTATAATATGCCATGAACGCAAACAGGAAAATAGAGTAGGGAATGCCTATCATTTTCATGATGTCAAGATAGCCGTTATGGGACCCCAGGCCGCTTACCGCCTTGGCTTTTTCGCTCTGTTCCACGTCAAAGCCGTTTCCCAGGATGGGGGATTCGGCGATCATGATGAGGGTTGCTTTCCGTTCGCCTTCCCGGGAGGATGAGAAATCCATATTTTCCACGGATTCCGTGAACCGGTTCAGGCCGGTGGAAGAGATTCCCGCCATGGGCAGGATGATTTGCCAGGCGAGCACTCCGGCCAGGAGTACTGTCAGAAATTTAACGTTCAGACCGTATTTGATGACGAAGGTCAAACAGAGAATGCCTATGGAAGCCCGGCTGCCGGAAAGGAATGTGGCCAGGACGCATAGAAGGATGATGGCGATTTTTTTCTTTGAGCGGTCGGAAGAATCCAGAATCATGGCTCCTGCGCATAATGAGGAGATAGCTCCCAGCCCATTTGCGTTGCAGAATCCCAGGGTGTGGCGGCCCTCAAAAATAACGTTGTTGTGAACAAAGCCGAGAAGGATGAGCAGGCTGGTGACGGCCGCCAGAATCGGCATGAGGCGCTGTAAATAGAATGACAGGTCCTTCTGGACGGAAAGCGCAATCATCAGGCAGCAGACGACCTTGGCAATCAGATAAATTCCCGTTTTCTCATTAAGGTCAAAAATACCGAATGTGAATTGGTACAGGATGAAGATGAAGACGAAGGAATAAATGAAAGAGGATGATGCGATCGTCTTCCGGTCAAGTACGCGTCCGGCGTTGATCAGCAGCAAAAGAGCCCCCAGACCCAGCAGGAGGAAAGACCCCATGGAGCCAATGCCGTTTAAGGACATGTGCTGCTGGCCAAGCTGGCAGAGAATGAAGGCGAAAGCCCAGTATTTGCAGAGTGTGGCCATATCCGGATCCGCTGAATTCGAGTGAAACTGAAAAAGACTGTTACTGCATATATCCCAGTTGGCGCAGTTGCTGGAGGAGACGGGTCATTCTTGTATCCCATGATGCGTTTTCCCGGGCGGCGGCCAGGTTTTTATCCGCCAGTTCCTGATAGGAGGAGATGTTGTCCAGAATCTGAGAGAGCTGGTTGCCGATGTCCTCATCCGTCTCCAGTTCAATGACGGGATTGTACCCCAGCAGATCAACCAGTTCTTTGGGGGCATGGCCGACAATGAGCGTTCCGGAGAGCATGCATTCCCAGTAACGCTGCGTCAGCGTTTCCACATCGCCCGCCATTTCCGGGTGGGTTCGGCAGCGCGGGTAGCAAATGACGATTTTTGAGGAAGCCAGTCCTTCGCACAGGGAAGGAAAGTCCGGAAAGACGAGGCGGCCCGGCTCTTCCGGGTAAAGATAGCTGAGGCGGGGAGACGACTGCCGCATTTGAAGAATGGCCTCGTGCACGGGCTGCATCAGGCGCCCGATCTGGAGAATGTCCGTCCGGCGTCCCTCCAGGGGGCCTCCGTCCCGGTAGCCGGCGGGGTCTATGCCTTCCGGAACATGAACCGCGTGAATATGCGGAAGTTTTTCCGCCACGTATTCGCAAACCTGGGATGAGGTGCACAACAATGTCTGCACATGGTGGCGTTTCAGGGAGGAGATGAGGCGCGGCCAGTACCGGGGCCAGACGTCCCACAGCATGGGCACGATTTCATTTGCATAACCGAACGGCCACGCGAATGAATCCGGATAACCGGCTCCCGGCACCAGCAGCGCCCTGCGTGAACTGGTGAACAGGCGGAAATTCCGTGAAACGCGGGATTTGGCGATCAACAGACGCAGATTCCACGGAACGGAGATTCCCTTGACCGTTTGTCCCCCGCTGGTTGTCCATGCGTCCGCGAACCATTGCATGAAGAATTGGTAATTGCCTTCTTTTCTGATAGGTTCCAGTAATGTTAAATGTTTCATGATTTTACTGCGTTGAACATGTTTTCCCATTCAGAGACAGTCTGCTCCAGGTTGAATAGGGGCGCCGCGGCCAGTCCGTTTGCCGCATAGGTGGAGAGGTCTGAGGACGTCATCTCGCGCATGGCCCGGCACAGGTCTTCCGGATTGTCCGACTCAAAAAAGATGCCGGCGTGATGTTTTCCTACTATTTCCCGGCAGATAGGTATATCCGCCGCCAGAATAGGCAGCCCGCAGCACATGGCTTCCACCTGGACGAGTCCGAAGCCTTCGCAGCGGGAGGGAAAGACCAGGATGGAATGGCGGGGAAATTCTTCCTCCATGTTTCCGCAGGGCCCGTGCAGAATGATTCTTTGGCCCAAACCGTGGGAGGATACATATTCTTCAATCCATCCTTTCAGCGGGCCATCCCCATAAATATGGAGATTCCATTCCTGGTCCGTTTCAATGAATCTGCGGAACGCGCGGACGGCCAGATCAGTCCCTTTCTGGCGGGAGAGAGCTCCGACGTAAACGAACGTTTTGCTGGTGAGGGACGATTTTCCGGCCGGTTTCATCGTGTTGGGGTTGTAGATTCGACGGGCGGGAAGATGGTGTTTTTCTTTGAATTCTTTTTCGTCTCCGTCAGAAAGGACGATGATTTCATCGAAACGATGGTAATATGCCTTGATGGCTTCCTTCATGTACCGGGAGAAGAAGGAACCCATGTTGGTGAAGTAATTATCATAGGAGGCATGGGACCACGTCAGTATCTTCATGCTGGGCAGGAGCTTCTTTTTGGTAAGGGCGAGAAGCAGGGAGTCTTCAAATCCGGAACCGAAAATGACTACATCATATTGATGTTTATTGAGGTGGTTCGCCAGTGCCTTTTTGAAGCCTGACGTGTAGCGCGCGGCCGCGTATAGCCGGCAGCCGAGGGCGGAGCTGAACAGAGGGGTTTTGGTGACGAGAATGTCCGCCGCGGAGCGGCGAACTTTCTCATATAAATTCATTTCCTTGCAGTAAATATGAATTTGTTCCCGGTTGATTCCGTTAATGCCTGACTGCGGAAGGTTTTTCAGGGAATAGAGGCTTACGTCATGGTTGCGTGACAAGGCGTCCATCAGACAGGTCAGGACTTTTGGGACGCCTCCTATTCCGAAATCCGACCATGCGACAAAACAAATTTTCATCTCTGCCAGTGATTTGATAACGTTTTTCTGATCCTACAAAATGGCGTTCCACCTGGATGCCAGGTTTGAGGGGCTGAATTTTTGGGATATGCTGAGGCTGTGAAGGCTGAATTGTTTCAGTTCATCGGGATTGTTCATCAGGGCCATGATAGCATTCGAATAAGCTTCTTCCTGAAAGGGGGGGACGAGGATGCCGTTTTCCCCGTGGGAGATAATATCCCGGACGGCGGGGTAGCTGTCAAAGGCAATGGGAACGCACCCGTGCTGCATGGCTTCTACAAGAACAAGGCCGAATCCTTCAAACGTGGAAGTCATGCAGAATACGGAGGCTCTGGAATAGTAAGGTTCCGGATTCTGGAAGCCGTGGAAGGTAATCCGGGAAAGCCCCAGTTTTTGGGCGGAATCTTTCAGCAGATCCGCATCCGGTCCGTCGCCCACAATGTCCAGATGCCAGTCCGGGCATGCTTTTTCCACTTTTTCCCATATGCGCAGGAGCCTGTCCACTCCTTTTGAGGGGTTGTCCAGCCTGCCGACAAACAGGCAGCGCGGTTCTTTTTTTTCTTCCCCGGGAAGAGAAGCCGGTTCCACGATATTGGGAATACAGGCGAGCTTGTTGCCGGGGACGGAGGGGCACAGTTTTTTGAATTCTTCAATGCCCCCTTCCGAGAGCGTCACTATCTGGTCATAATCTGAAGCCAGTTCCCGGAACAGGCTGCGCTGAAGCAAAAAAGCCCTGTATTTTTTTAATGCCAGGATAAACGTATTATAGAGAAATGAGCGTGTCCTGCCGATAAGGCCGTGTCCGGGGGACTTTCGGTTGACGATCCGGTAATGTTTCAGGTAGGTATATTGGGAATTGTGCTGCACGGCAATGAGTTTGACGGGAATCCCGTTCATGTGTCCGCGACGCCGGAAAATTCCCCACCGCCCTGCAATTCCTCCTTCCGTCTGGTCGATGATGGTCTCAATTCCTCTTTCCTTAATCAGGTTAAGCAGAAAATTCTGTTCTTCCCTCCGGCTGAGGGAGGCGGGAATGAACACGAGATCCACCGGAGGCACGTATTTTTCCCCCAGCCTGTTTTTATTTCTGCAGAGGAGGGTTACCCGGTGGCCTTCACCGGCAAGCATGGCTGCCAGGTGATGAGTGGCCCGCTCCATGCCGCCCTGTTTGCCCAGGGGTTCATTGGGAAGATAGATGACGATGTTGCTCATGGCTGGTCCTGCAGGCATTCCATCCACAGGGGAATAACCTTTTCCGGTTGATAGTTCGCTAATACTTTGGTGGAGGGAGGGACGTAGGGGCCTTTCATCAGTTCATCCAGTTCCCGCGCGAAGAGGCGCAGGCTGAAGGGCGGGATGAGCCGTCCCGTCTCCCGGTCCGGCAGCATGTCTTCAGCAGCGTGGAAACTGTTGAAAACCACGGGGACGCAGCCGTAGGAGAGAGCTTCGTTAATCACCATGGGCATACCTTCGTGGGTGGAGGTGAGGCAGAGTATTCTGGCCTTGCGGTAATAGGAAGAGGGTTCCCGGACGCCCTCAAAATGGATGTTTTCCAGCTTCAGCCGCGCCGCCATCCGTTCCAGATTGCCGCGTTCCGGGCCATCCCCCACCAGGTACAGATGCCAGTCCGGATGAAGCGGCTGCACTTTTTTCCAGACGTTCAGCAGGCGATCCACCTTTTTGGGGGAATCCGCCATCCGTCCCACATAAAGAACGGCGTTTTCCTTCCCGGAAAGGTCAGGCTGAACGGGATCATAAGTCAGCAGGTTGGGAATGGCGTACAGCCGGGCCCTTTCCGGGGGGCCCGCCAGCTGGAGGGCGTCTTCCGTGTAATGCCGGGAAAGAAAGACCACCTTGTCTGACCCGCGGAACATGTCCCTGTATTTCCTCCTTTTGTTGCTGACGGCCGCATGTTTTTTATAGGGCAGCAGCGCATGGCGCAGCAGCGTTTTTATGGTATTTCCCCAGGTGGAGAAATCCTTCCGGAGCAGGCAGGAGAAATAATCCAGCCCTGTGCGGACGTCAAAGGAAATCCAGGAAATGATGGAAGCCCGGATGTCAAGGTGTTCATGGCTGAAGAAAAAGGAGTCATCCTGATTGGCCCCGCAGTTGATGATGCCGTCCGTCTTTTGTGCGGAGCATAGATTTTCCACATATTCCCTGTTTTCCCTGCAGAAGAGCGTGTCCTGCCGCGGAAGGGTGAAATAAGGCAGTTCGCCGGGAGGGGCATCCGCCTGTTGGAGAGACAGGAAGGAAACCCGGTGGCCGTGCCGCGACAGGGCTTGCGCCAGAAGATACGCCGCCCGTTCCGTTCCTCCCGCATGGGGCAGGATGGGTTGGTCAAAATAGAAAATCAGGTTCATGACGCAGTGACGGACAGGTGCGGATTGGGAAAATCTAGCGGGTTTTGAACAGGTAATGGATGGGATTGCGCGTGCTGCCTGCTTTGGCCAGCAGCCGGGTTACTCCGTAATGCCACGGGTAAGGGAGGTTGTTTTTCCTGAATGCCTGTTTGTTCTGGCGCGTGTTCCTCAGGATGGCCCGCAGGCCCGCCGTACTGGAGCCGCCGGTGCGCATGAATACCATGTCGCGGTCGATATAGGCGGTGGAAATATGGTTTTTTTCTATAAAGCGCAGCATGAGCTCAAAATCCGCCGCGCTGCCGATAGCGGGGTCAAAGCCGCCGTAACGGGTAAAGCAGTCCCTTTTACAATAGAATGTGGGGTGCGCCGGGCTCCAGCCGCGTTGGAAGGAGCCGGGACGATACTCCGTTCCGCGCCATGTGCGTACGATTTCCCTTGCCCCGTTGATGTAGTGCAGATTGCCATGTACGGCATCCGCCCCATGCCGGGCAAACGCTTCGGCAATGGTTTCCAGCACGCCTCCGTCTTGGTAATAGTCATCCGCATTCAGAAAGCCGATGATATCTCCCGTAGCCATGCTTATCCCTTTGTTCATGGCATCATAAATCCCCTTGTCCGGCTCGGATAGCCATTTCATGCGGCCGGAAAATTGATGACTGTATTTTTCAATCAATTCCACGGTTCCGTCCTTGCTGGCCCCGTCCACCACAATGCTTTCCATGTCCGGATAGGTTTGCCGCAGAATGCTTTCCAGCGTGTCTTGCAGCGTTGCAATGCTGTTATAACAAACCGTAATGACTGAAATTTTCATTTTTGGCGGGGGGGGGGGAGAGGAAATTTTATTGGACGCTTTTCTGACGGCTCCTCATGATAAGCTGGGTATTTGCCCTAAGACCTTTGGTCGGCAGGTCTTTGGGAGTCAAGGGATGAGCGGGTATGCTCAGGGAGGGGACAGGTTCTTTTCGGATACTTCTTAAAATGAGTTGCGTATTTTCTTTCAATCCGTAGGTCATCAAATCTCTGGGCTTCAGTACACGGGCCGGTGTACTCAGGGCATCCGGACGCTGCTGAATACCTTCCCTCTCGACAACCTTGAGGAAGGTGTAAAAAAGGATATTCAGGTCGTACTGGAAGGTCAGGTGGCGTTGGTAGCTCAGGTCATAACATACCCGCTGACGGAAGGTGAGGTTGTTGCGCCCGCGAATCTGGGCCAGCCCTGTGATGCCCGGGCGCAGGGACATTCTTTTTTTCCGGGTGGAAGGGGTAAAAATGGCCATTTGATCGGGAATCCAGGGACGTGGGCCGATAAAGCTCATGTCCCCCAGCAGAACGTTGATGAGTTCAGGCAGTTCGTCCAGGGAGGTGCTGCGCAGCAGGGAGCCCAAGACTGTTGTGCGTTCTTCGTCCGGGAGCAGGTTCCCTTCCTTGTCCCTGGTGTCTTTCATGGTTTTGAATTTGATGATATGAAAGGGTTTGAGGCCGTGCCCGATGCGTTTTTGCAGGAAGAAGGGAGATGTCCGCTGGACGATGGCCAGCAGAATAGCCAGAATGGCTAATACCGGAAACAGGCATATAAGGCCGAAGAGTGCACCCGTGAAATCCAGGGCGCGTTTTCCGTAGCGTCTGTAAAAATGATGATTACGATACAGCGGGGTGCTGAAGGGGATATTAGTTATAGGGGGTGGCATGGGTGTAGTACGAGAGGTTGTTGATAGGGTAGGCGGAGTTAGTTTTTCAGAGGCATGCGTTTGGCCATGGCGATGTTGTGGCTGTCTGTCCCCCACCATTCGTAAAGTTGACGGGTGCGGAACGTTTGTGCCAGGGCTGCGGCGGATTTGCCGTAAAATCCTTTCAGGGAGCCGACATTGCCCTGATATTTGACGCCTTCCTGCCGGGCCAGTTGGAGGAAATCTTCCTGTTGCAGGAGGCGGCCATAGCGTTCAGGGTGCGCCAGGACAGGGGTATAGCCTTTGTCCCGGACGGAGCTGATCATGTCCTTCCAGGCGCCAGGAAGGTAGTACTGGGGCAGTTCCACCAGCAGGTGGATTCCGTCGTAGGTCAGGGGAGTGTATCGGCGCAGCTGCTCATTGAACTGGTTGTCCAGCATGTATTCCGCCGCGAGCCGGAGCTGGAATTGTTCTTCCCTGGTGTCGGCAAGCAACTGGTCAAAACGGCGGCGCAGGAAATCGGGCGTATTGTCCGGGTAGCGCGCCATGATATGGGGGGTGCAGTAAGCTCCTTTGAGTCCCATGGCCTTGAGCCGGCGAATGATTCCCAGGCTTTCTTCAAGGCAGGCGGCTCCGTCGTCAACTCCCCATAGAATATGGGTGTGCATGTCCATGCCGTCCGGAAAGAGGCTGGATGTCGCATACCGGGGAGTGAACAGGTTGCCGAACATGATTGCTGCCGAAAAGAGTAAAGAGCAGGGAAGAAAGCCTTGGGCTTATGCATTGCCTGTGTCTTATTAATCTTGTTTCCTGGTGGTTTGCCGTGGTTCTCCGGAGCCGTATCCGTATTGGTAACCGTATCCGTAGCCATAGTAGCTGTAACTGGAGGACTTGAAGTTGACGCCGTTGATGATGTACGCCATATTGGGAAGTTTTCCCTGATCGGCCAGTTGCTGGATTTGGAGCAGATACCGTTTGTCGATTTTTCCGCTGCGCACGGCGTACAGGGTAATATCGCTCAGGGATGCCAGAATGGCGGTGTCTGCCAGAATGCCGTAGGGCGGAGCGTCGATGATAACGGCGTCATATTGTTTTTTCAGGATGCCCAGGATTTGACCCAGCAGAGGATGACTGAGCAGGGTAACCGGATTGGGCACCATGGGGCCGGTGTAAAGGATATCCATTCCGCGGGAGTTTTCCCTTAGGGGGCGAATGATGCCGGTGGTGTCGGAGCTCTGTTGGAGCAGAATGGAAGTGAATCCTTTGCGTCCGGAACCGCCGAGACGCCGGGTCAGGGAGGATTTGCGGAAATCTCCGTCAATAAGCAGTACTTTTTTGCCGGCATAGGCGAAAGCTGCGGCCAGATTGGCGGAGGTGAAGGTTTTCCCTTCTCCGGGGAGGGTAGAGGTAACCAGAATGACGTGTCCTCCCTGTTCCGGCCTGGGGAGCATGGAATCTACGTTATTGCGCAGGATGTGGAAGCATTCCGCGATGACGGAATGTTCGTCCTGAATGAAAAGACCGGTATTTCTACTTTCTTTTTTGTTCATCTGGGGCAGTTCGGCAATGACAGGCTGCCTGTTTGTGGACGGGAGATCGTGTTTATTGTTAACCTTGTTGTTCAACATGGCCGCTCCCATGAAGGCAAATATGCTGAACAGGGCACCTCCCGCCGTTCCTCCCGCGATGTATTGAATGGTTTTTGGGGAAATGGGAAAGTTGGGCCCATGGGCGGTTTCCAGAACCCGGGCGCTGGATTCCGTTACCGCCATAGCCAGGGCGTTTTCCTGTTCCTTGCTTAAGAGCATCAGGTAAAGTTCCTCCTTAACCTTGTGTTCGCGGACCAGGGGAATGATTTCCTGTTCCCTGCTTGCTGTCTCCGTGAGTCGTTCAGTAAGGGAATCCCGTTTGCTGATGAGCTGGTTGAGCTTGAGATTCAAATTGCTACGGTAGTTGGAAAGAGCTTTGTTGGCGGCCGCCCTGGTGGAATTCATCCTGTCGCGCAAGCTCACTGTAATTGGGTTCTGGGAACCGGCGCTTCCTGCAATTTTCTGATATTCCAGATAGGCTTCGTTATAGTGTTCTATCTGCCGGGCAATACCGGAATCGGGAAGTCCGGTTTCCACGGAAATCAGGCCCTGTTTGCGTTCGGTTTCCTTAAGATTGTCTGCCAGGATGGCTGCCAGTTTGATTTGTGTTTCGAGATCGAAAATTTCTTTTTCCAGCGCCTGGGACGTGCTGAAGTCCGCGCTCATGGTGGTATCCGTATCCTTGACAATGTCGCTTTTCGTCTTGAATTCGGTGATCTTTTTGTCCACGTCACTCAGGGCGGCTCCGAGTTCTTTCAGGCGGCTCTGGATGAAGTTTTCCGTTTTAAGGGCCGCCTTGTTTCGTTCATCCTTGGAAATTTGGTTGTAAACCTGGATGAGGTGGTTGAGGACGTCTTCCGCTTTCTGGGGATTACTGGCCGTCAGGGACATTTCCAGAAGGCTGGATTCTTTGGCGTCCGGACGGGTGACTGTCAGTCCGTGGAGCAGGTTGTTAGCAGTTTCAAGCACGGGCTTGTGCCGGACAATGACAGTTTTTTCATTCCACGCATCGGTCATCAGGGATGTTGGATGGATGGAAATGACGGCAAAGGGAAGTGTAAGAGGTTTTCCGTAAAACCCTTCCAGCTGGACTGATTCCCCCTGGTTATTGGAATGGCTAAGCATGAACCTCTTTTCATCTAGAGGCGTGATCTGCAGGGTACAGGCTCGTTGCTTATCGATCCGTTCAAAATGGACCAGCAGGGGGCTGGTTTTGTAGAGGTCGATTTCCCTGAAATCTTTTTTTTGCCAATAGGAAGTGTTGAGATTGAGGTCTTCCACCACTTTTTTCATTAATGCGGTGGATTTGAGGATGAAGCTTTCGTTGGCCAGGTTGACTGCGCCGGAATCGATGCCCAGCTCTGCCATAATGCGTTCCGAAGATGCGTCACTGCTCGTTTTGGCATCGCGCATCAGGACGCTGGCCGTCTTCTGGTAAATGTAATTCTGTCGGCCGGCTAGGTAGTAAGCCGCCGTACCTCCGGCGAGGGCTGCCAGAATGATGATAAACCAGTAGCGGCGCAGGACGAGCAGCACCGTGTCCAGGGAAGTTGTTTCTTCTGTGTTTTCCGTAACAGGCGGAGTGGGAGCGGTATTATTTGCCATGGAGGAAAGAGGGTGGAATGTTGTTTGGAAATACTGGACCCCTGGGGAAGCGGTCCGATGCAATCGGACCGTCCCTATATTTCCGTTCACAGGTATGATTAAGCCGGATGAGAAAGAGGCGGAATGTCCGTTACAGGCACAGGGCGATCACGGCCAGAGTGACACCAAGCCCGGAGAGGCCCCAGCCGTACCATTGAGCAGCGTCGCTGCGCGTGTTGACCTTGCGGTCTGAGGGTGTCACGTAAATGATGTCGTTTTGCTGGATGTAATAATAAGGAGAAGTGAACAAATCCTTGCTGCGCAGGTCGATACTGGCGATTTGGCGGGTTCCGTTGGTTTCCCGGATTAGCGTGACGTCCCGGTTGCCGTCAATATTAAGGTCTCCGGCCCGGCTGATGGCCTCAAGAATGGTTACGCGCTGTCCTTCAATAGTGTAGGTTCCGGGAGCATTGACTTCGCCCAGAACGGAGAATTTGAAGTTCATGATCTGAACATTGACGGAGGCATCCCGGATGTAGTCATTGTTCTTGAGAGTAGCGGCAATGTCGGAGGCCAGCTGGGAGCAGGTTTTGCCCGCAGCCTTCATTTTGCCGATGACGGGCAGGACGATGCAGCCCTGGGCATCCACCAGATATCCTTTGGGTTTGTTACTGGAGGTGCCGCTGGAGGAACCGATTTCAGACATGGCAAAGGGGGCGGTGAGCTCCGGCTGCTTGCTGCTGACTGCGATATAGAGTTGGTCATCCTTCTGGATGGTTGTCTGGTAGTTTGCCTTGATGGTTTCCCTGGAGTTTCCGGAAACATCCTGGATATAGAGGACTTCCTTGGGGCTGACGCAGGAGGGCAGGAGAGCGGCTCCGGCCATGGCCAGGGAGCACAGAATGACTTTATTGATGAGGTTGTTTGTATTCATTTGGTGAGGGAGGAGGAAACGTTGCTTTTGGGAGGAAAGATGGCGATAAAAACAGGGAAAGAGGCCATTCCGGCTCAAAGGATTTTCTTCCTTGGCCCGGAAGCACCACGGGAATGGCGTGATGCCCTCCATGCTTTTAATCTTCCGGAAGTTTGAAAGAAAAAGGCCGCTATATGTTCAGTCATCATTTTAAATTTGATGATTTTGATTTTTTTTGTTTGAAACAAGCAAGGGTTTGAAAAAGGGGGATATATTTCCCCTCACATGGAAAAATCGGGAAAATAATCATCAATAATGAAAAGATACTGGCAGAAGCAGTACCGCCGGGTAAAATGCCGGGGAGTGGCCGCTGACTTGCCTGCACATGAAAGTCGTGACTGGTTAACGGATTGTAATTTCAATGCCATGAGGAAGAGCATTCTCAATTAGCGGATTAACTATCCGCTGGAAAAAACCATGTATTGCACAATGTCCTCGCACAATGATGGGTAAATGTCATAATTGATTGAAAATCAAATTATATTTATTATATATCATGAAATTTGAAATAAGCTCGGCCAAAAAACATTCACAGATATTCTCTATGATTTGCCAATCTGTTTTTTCCGCCTGTGAATCTGCGTAAATTCCTTTTTTTTAAAAAAATAGTTTGACAGCGGATAGTTAATCCGCCCGCAAAAAAAGAGTCCGAATTTTTCATCCGGTTTCTCACAGGTCATTACATTGACCAACAACGATTTATACTTATTCAGCATACTGTTCGTTAAGAGCTTCCACGATTCCCCTGGAAGCTTCTGGAATGTTGATACCCGGGCCGAAGATAGCCACAACTCCGTTTTCCTTCAGGAAGTCATAGTCCCGGACGGGAATAACACCGCCACAGAAAACCAAGATGTCCAGAACGTCTCTTTTTGGTTTCGTTCCAGTTTTTTATGGGATACGGGCATGCCCGTATCCCGGAGTTCGCTTTCCAGGTCTGCAGGAATGGAACAGCCGCGTGTGGAAACGAGAATACGATCCGCCATCTGATCCACAAAGACACCGGGGATTCCATCCCCTGCCCCGTCCATGACCCGGAACATATCCGTATCCGGCGGAATCAATTCCCTGTTGCGTTCCACGCAATAATGATAATTTCTCTCCACGGCGGAGCAAAGAGTAACGGATGAAGAACGTTCCCGCAATGTCAAAGAAGCAGGAGCCTTATTTCCTCCGGAGCAAGAGTTCCGCCAGGAAAAAACGGTCACCCGGACGGCCCAGTTTTCTCAAATCGGATGATTACAAAAAATTGCCTGCAAGGCAGAACCTTGCAGGCAACAACATTTTTAACTGCCGGAAAAGAGATTCTCAAGCTCTTCGGCGGCGAGCCATCAGGGCCACCAGCCCCAGCAGGCTCAGGGACGCCGTGGCCGGTTCCGGAACGCTGGCTGTTTCTCCGGAAATAGCCAGAGCATTGAACGTAGGCGTGTGGGCGGAACCCGGAGTATTCACCGTCAGAATAATTTCGCCATCTTCATTGGCAATAACGTCACTAATGGTGTACCCCGTGGGAGTCCGGGCCTGAATTGTCTGAGAGTTCGCACCTATGGAAGGATCCGCGCTGCCGTAGGTATTGGAAGTCACCAGGGAATTCCAGGCACCGGCCCCCTCAAGCGGACACCCGGTAACAAGGGCAATCTGGTAGGAAGCACCAGCCACCAGACCGGAAATAGTCAGGGAAAGAGAAGCTCCTTTGGGGCCGGAGATAAAGGTCTGCCAAGAGTTTCCGAAAGAAATCTGGTTTTCCATGAAAGAATCCAATCCCTGTGTATCAAAAGAAGTTCCGGAGGAAACCCAGTCCCCAGAAGCGGCGGAAGAAGCAGAACCCAGATTCGCGGAAGAGGATGCCGTAGCCAGGGTTGCAACAAATCCTGAACCGGAATCGGTTACAGAAACAGTCTTGGCAGGAGTTTCCGGAAGCAGAGAACTGTTAAAATCAAATAATACAGTAGCAGCACTCGCGGAAAGCGCGGATACCACAGCCAACATGGAAATAGAGGCGATTCTTCTCATAAATAGCAGGTAAACAGCAACTGATTTCAGTAAGTAACGGATTTGAAATTCGCTGGATGTTTCATAACTCATGAAAAAATGTCGAACGGCACATTTTTTTTAATAGATATTTAGGCTAATAATAAATAATCAAATGGATATGAAAAATAATCATTGAAATTGATTCGGTTTTATTGATTTGCGGTGCAGGGGCGGTCTTTTCTCAGGTAAAAAAGGGAATTCCTGGCGATACTCTTCCAGAGTGGCAAAAGTGTTTAAAAACCGTATTTCCGGTCCGTAAGCCGGCAATTCCTGTTTTGAGGGAAGCGGATTCGGGCAATTCTTTTTCTTCCCTGTTTAGCCTTGAGTTTGGGGCGAAGAATTGCTAGAATAGAAACAGGTATGGCATTGGATATGCAGGAACGTCATGCATTTGAGCATGAAGAGGGGCGTTCCCCTGTTTGGATTGGAATGGCATGGGGTGCCGTGTCTTTGTTGGGGGGGGTGGCTCTTCTGGCTGCTATGCTGACATTTGATGTGCGGGAAATAGGCTGGAGTTATTTAAATGGCTCCGGGCTGGTTATACCGGGTACCTCCAATGTGCTGGGAACGGCGGGATTATATGGTGCAGGAATTTTTTATTGGATGCTGGGAGGCATGGCCTGGATGCTGGTTATCCTGTTGGAGTGGTGGGGGCTTTACCGCCTGCTCCACCATGGAAGGCTGCCCCGAAGCGTGGTTTACGGCGGTTTGTTCCTGTTGTTGTTCGGATGCCTGTTTCTGACGGCCGGGCATGTGCCGGGGAATGAATGGGTGGCGCGCCACCAGATTCAGGGCGCCGGGGGGCTGGCGGGCCATTTGCTGGGAACTGGTCTGTTTCTTCCGTTGGCCGGGAGATCCGCTGTGCTGGCGTTTTCCGGGCTGGGCTATTTGCTGGCCTTGGTTTATGCCGCCGGGATGCGTCCCCGGCCGTTTTGCCGGGCCATGCTGCGGGAATGGCGTGCCTGGCGTATGAACAGGAAGGAAAAAAAACTGGCGCGACAGACCGCTCTGCTTGCCAGGGAAGCTGCCCGCGTGAGGGCCAGCATGGAAGATGCCGCTTTGTCCGCTCCCAGGCCGGTTAGAAAGGGCCGGGCTTCCGTTCCCCGTCTGCAGCGCACCGGGGACGATCTGGAAAGTTTGTATCATGAAGCGGCGGCGGTTGCTCCGTCCAAGCCGGAGGATTCTGTTCCGCCTCCCAGCGCCCCGCGAACCCAGGGCCGCCTTCCCCTGGCTCCGCGCCCCAGGATTACCGTTGCGGAACCGGCGGAAATGAAGCCCGCGCCCAAAGAGCAGCCTTTTTCCAAATTGTCCACTCCTCCCACGGAGGAATTCCGCGAGTATGAGCTGCCTCCCTTTGAACTGCTGCATTATGAAGAAAAGCCGGAAGGCCCTACGGCAGAGGACAAGGAAGAAATGCTGGAAATACAGCAGAAGATTATTGATACCCTGACGACATTCCGCGTGGACGTGACGCCTGGGGATATTACCCGAGGCCCGACCATCACCCGTTATGAAGTGTATCCCGCGCGCGGCGTGCGCGTAAATACTTTTGACCAGTATGCGAAGGATATTGCGCTGGCGACCAAGGCGGAAAGCGTGAACATCGTGGCCCCCATTCCGGGCAAGGATACGGTAGGTATTGAAATCGTCAACCGGAAGAAGGTGGCCGTTCCCCTGCGGGAACTTTTGCAGGATCCCGCTTTTTGTTCCCCCAAGAAAAAGATTCCGCTGGCGCTGGGGAAGGACGTGTATGGACGTACCGTGATCGGGGACTTGGCGTCCATGCCGCACCTGTTGGTGGCCGGCGCCACCGGATCCGGAAAATCCGTGTGCATTAACAGCATTATTTCCTCCATGCTCCTGAAATTCCGTCCGGATGAACTGAGGCTTATTCTGGTGGATCCGAAAGTGGTGGAAATGCAGCCTTATTCCAAGCTGCCGCATCTGATTGTTCCGGTGGTGACGGATCCCAAGAAAGTTCCCAATGCCCTGCGTTGGTGCGTGAATGAAATGGAGCACCGCTATCATTGCTTTGCCAAGGTGGGTGTGCGAAACTTTGAAGCTTTCAACAAGCGCCCGCCGGATGTTCCTGCGCAAGAGACGGAGGAACCGGAAGACGGGCAGGTGGATGAATCTTTGGCGGAATCCATTGCCAGAGACCTGGAATCCCAGGGGGAATGGCCTGTGGAAGAAGATGATGAACTGGATCTGGAGGACGACGGAGTTATTCCTGAACGCTTCCCCTACATCGTCATTATTATTGACGAACTTGCGGACCTGATGCAGACAGTAGGAGCGGACATAGAAACGAATATTGGACGTCTTACCCAAAAGGCCCGTGCCGCAGGCATCCACCTTATTGTGGCGACGCAGACGCCAAGAAGGCAGGTGGTGACGGGGACGATCAAGGCCAATATCCCGACGCGCATCGCTTTCCAGGTGGCGAGCGGTACGGATAGCCGTGTGATTCTGGACAGGCAGGGGGCGGAAAAACTGGTGGGCAAGGGAGACCTTCTGTATTTGCCGCCGGGTTCCGCCCAGGTGGAGCGGGCGCAGGGAGCCTTTATCTCTGACGATGAAGTGGAAGCCCTGGTGGCCCACTGTGCTTCCCAGGCCAAGCAGAAATTCCATGAAGAGGTTCAGAAGTCCCTGGACGAGCCTTCCCGCGGAGGTGCGGACAGTCCGCTGGATGACGCGGAAGAGGAATGCTATGCCAAGTGCCTGGAAGTGGCTGTTGTGGAACGTAAGGTAAGCACCTCCCTGCTGCAGCGGCGTTTGAGCATTGGATACGGCCGTGCAGCGCGCATGATGGATTTGCTGGAATCCCGCGGCATTATTGCCCCGGCGGATAATACCAACCGTCCACGCAAGGTGCTGGTGGAATGAAACGATGAAAAAACTCCCCATGAGACGAATTGTTTCCCTACCTGTTCTGGCGGCGTTTGTGGTGCTGGGGGCCTCCTGTTCCCAGCAGGTGCAGCAGCCCGTTAAGAAAGCAGTCCCTCCCCCCGTATATGTGGGCAAGGTGGAGCAGGTGTATCCTAATCATCATTATGTGCTGATTGCTCTGGCCGGGAATGTTTATGAACCGGGAACCGTGCTTATCTCCCAATCTCCGGGCCGGGAAGAAAAATGCAGAGTCGCCAACCTGATTGTGACGGAGGAGCGAATGGGGCGTGCGCGCATTCCTGCGGATATCCGCAGTGGCGCTGTGGAGGCGGGGGACCTGGTGTTCCTGTATCGGAACCTGGCTGTTCCGGAAAGTACCGGAAAGATGGATGAGCAGAAGCCGGTCAGCCCTGAACCGGAAACGGATGAAGACAGCAAGGTTGTTGCTCCGCCGATTGCCCCGGACGGCGGCAGGACGGCGGACGGGCTGATGCCTCTGCCCGGGGAGCAGCCTGTTCCGGCCTCTGCGGATCAGGAGCGGATTTCCCGAGAGCGGGAGAAAATACTCCGGGAGTTGGAAAGCGTTCCGGACAGGCTGGAAGAACCGTGGAGCAGGACTTTCTCCGGAAAACCGGTGGAAAGATAACCGGATGCGGAGGTATCCGCAATGTTTCCCAGGGCGGGAAGGAGCTCCTGAAGATGAGGCCAGGTATTGGGAATTCAGATATCAGTTTCTTTGAAACGGACGGATGACCTGTTCCAGTATTCCTGATAAACCCGATCCTCCTGTCCATCCAGATTCAACTGGTACAGGCGGAAAGTGACCGGAATATTTTTGGGTTGCCACAGCTCTTCATAGGAATATTGGTAGCGCATGCCCAGCTGTTTCATGACGCCTCCGCTGCGGGGATTCCTGATATCGTGTGTGGCCGTGATGTAGGGCATGCCGTCTTTCTTCAACCGGGCGACAACAGCCCTGGCCGCCTCCGTGGCAAAGCCTCTGTGCCAGAACTCCTGAAGCAATCCGTAGCCGAGGTCATGGCTGTCGTCCGTGCCTGCGTGGATATACCCTGCCGGGAGGTTGCTGTTTTTCGGGCAGATGGCGTAATGATACCCGTAAGGCCGTTTGTACACTTCCCGGTACTTTTCTTTGAACAGGGACGCCGCTTCTTCCAGGGAGGTTAATGGAAACCACGGCAAATACGTGTTTACCTCTTCATTGCTGTAAATATTGAACAGGGCCTCCAGATCATTTTCCGTGAATTTTCTCAGTATTAATCTCTCGGTTTCCAATAAGGGGGTATTGGCGGAATTCATGGATGGAGCTTAAGGTTTTTTTCCGTTTAATTTTACTATTTACACAAGGGGTGTCAAATGATCCGGTTCATGCTTAGGCCTGATGTTGCGGTACGGGTTCCTGCCTGTTTCCCGGGATGCCGTTTTGCTGCCGGCGCGTATGGGGGGGACAGCAGAAGCGTGCATGGCAACAGTTTTCCCAAATGGGGAAACTGCCGTATGTTTTTCCGGATATGTCTATTTTTTAGATTCATTCAATATTTGCTTGTTTTTTCACGGCGTCTTATTAGGATGCTTTCGCTTACGCAACCAGATGACTAATTTATGAAATCCATCAAAGGAACAGAAACAGAAAAGAATCTTCTCAAGGCTTTTGCCGGGGAGTCAGAAGCGCGCAACCGCTACACCTACTTTGCCGGCGTAGCCAAGAAGGCCGGGTACGAACAGATTGCCGCTATCTTTCTGGAAACGGCCGACAATGAGAAGGAACATGCCAAGGTATTTTTCAAACTGCTGAAAGACGCTTGCGTTGAAGTAACGCACGCCGTCTGCACGGCTCCCCTGGAATCTACGGAGGATTGTCTGCTGGCCGCAGCCGCCGGCGAGCATGACGAATGGTCCGACATGTATCCTGCGTTTGCCGAAGTAGCGGACAGGGAAGGATTCCCCGCCATTGCGGAAACTTTCCGCAAGATTGCCTCCGTGGAGCAGCACCATGAAGCCCGCTACCTCAAGCTGGCTGAAAATGTGCGCGAAGGCAGGGTTTTTGCCAAGGAGAAGGAAATCCAGTGGAAGTGCCGCAACTGCGGTTATGTACATACCGGTTCCACTGCCCCCAAGGTATGTCCGGCCTGTGCACATCCCCAGGCATTCTTTGAAGAATTGGCGGACAATTTTTAATAACTTTTTATCCAGAGATATGGTTGAGGCCGGTTTCACGAGCTGATCGTGCAATCGGCCCTCTTTTTGGACTACGGACGCCTTACGCTGATGGACAGGGAACGAACGGATGCGGCTTGGGAAAAATATGGACGCAGCCTCTGGAATGTTGCCGGAAGCTACGGGTTGGGCATCGCCCTGATGCTGATTCTTCTGGCACTGACTTTTGCCGGAACGCTGTACCAGGTGAGGCTGTCTTCCTCCATGGGGTCGGAGGCTGCCATAGAGTCTTTTTTCGGGGCGGCGTATGTGCTGATACCGCTGGGCGGGGAGAACTCCCTGATTTCCCTGCCTCTGCCCGGCATGGGCATTACCTGCGTCCTACTGTTCATCAACCTGCTCATAGGCGGGATGTTCCGCATCCGGTGGACCTGGAGGCACGCGGGCGTGCTGGTGGCTCATGGTGGTATTTTGCTGCTGCTGGCAGGCATCATGCTGGGCAACAAAATGACGGTGGCTGTGGAACAGGTGGAACTGCCCCAGGGGGACCGGGTGCACGAATCTTCCCTTCCGTTTGATTTGCGCCTGAACCGCTTTGTGCCGGAGTTTTATCCGGGAACTTCCAAACCTAAATCCTATGAATCCCAGGTAACCGTCTTCCCGGAATCCGGCGGTCAGTATGACGCCGTTATTCGCATGAACGAGCCTCTGCGCCTTTCCGGCTGGACGCTGTACCAGATGAGCTGGGGTCAGGATTCCCTGCATCTGGGCAGGCTTATCTCCATTCTCCGCGCTTCCCATAATCCCCTGGAGCAGATGCCCAAATGGTCCTCCTACATCATCGCTGCAGGGTTGCTGTGGCATTTTGGCTGTGTTTTCGGCAGATACCTGCGCCGCAAACCCAGGCTTGCGGCTGCCGAATCGGAGGTGAAGGAGGAACCGCAGGCTGCTTCCGCCTCCGGCGGAAAAAAACGTCTGCGCCTGGCAGGCATTTGCCTGCTGGTAGCGGCCATCTTCGGCATCGGCATGCTGGCGGCGCGGCCTGCCGTCCATCCGGTTCTGGTGGAACATTATGTGCCCTGGTCTTCCTTTTTGGTGGAACGGGCCGGTGCCATGGCCGTTCAGGACGGCGGCCGCCTGAAACCTGTTTCTACTTATGCGGGTTTCCATCTGCTCCGGACGCTGGGTAAAAGAAGCTTGGTGATTGATACGCCGGAAGGGAAAAGGAAGCTCTCCCCAGTGGAATGGATGCTGGACAGCATGTTCCGTCCGGAGCTGGCGGAACAATACCCTGTTTTTCTGGTCAATCGAGAAGAGGTGGTCAGGCGCCTGCACCTGCCGGACCAGAAAGACAAGCGGAAAAAATACTCTTATGCGCAGCTTGCGGAACGCTGGGAGGAAATGACCCGTGCCGTCCGGGAAATCCGGTTGCTGGGAGAAACTAATCTGACAGAAGCCCAGAAGGAAATTCTGTCCCTTGCCCGCAACTTTGACGTGGTGCGGGGTTGGATGCTTGGCTCCCGAATCATGCTGGAAGACCCCGCCGCCATGGAACGGATGGAATTCCCGCGCTGGTTTCCTGCTGTCGGCCGTGATGGAGAACGCCTGTGGACGGCTGCCCCGGACAAAGCTGCCGGAGCCTTTTTGGCAATGGCGTCCCTGCTGGAACGCAAGGCAGTTGGCATGGCAGGGGCGGAGGCTTCCGCACTGCGGATGAAAGCGGAAGGCCTGCTGCTGGAAAAGCTGGTTCAGCCCAATGAAGCCGCCTCCGCCGGAGAGCGGTACGGCCTGGAAAGAGAAATTTTCTACTATCGTCTGGATCCGCTTTATGTTTCCCTGGCTGTCTTTGTGGCGGCGTTCGTGTGCCTGCTGCTCTGCGCGCTTTTCCGCCCGGTCGCCAACGCTCCCCTCTGGCGGCGTTTTCTCCGGCCCGGAGGTTTCAGCCTGGCGTGGCTGACAGGCGCGGGCGGAGCCGGAGTGCTGGCTGCGGCATTGCTCATCCGCGTGCTCATCACCATGAGGTCCCCGGTGGGCAATACGTATGAAACCATCGCTTTCATCGCCTGCATGGGGGTGCTCTGCGCTCTTGTGGTGGAACTTTTCAGTAAAAAGGGAATCGTATTGGCGGCGGGGCTTTTGCTTGGGGCTTTCTCCTGTCAGATGGGGATTTTGTATGAATCCTCCCAGGCTGTGGACCATATGGATCCCCTGGTGGCCATCCTGCGCTCCAACTTCCTGCTTTCCACCCATGTCATTACCATTGTGCTGGGGTACGCGGCCGGGTTGCTGGCGGCGGTGCTCTCCCATATATACCTCCTGGCTTCCCCCCTGCGCCTGATCGGCGGAAAAACGGAACAATCCCTGGACCGCATGGCTTACGGCATCTTGTGTTTTTCCCTGGTGTTTACGCTGGTGGGAACGGTTTTTGGGGGTATTTGGGGCAATGAATCCTGGGGGCGCTTCTGGGGCTGGGATCCCAAGGAAAACGGAGCGTTGATGATTGTTCTGTGGCAATTGACCGTATTGCATGCCCGGAAAGCCGGATGGCTGTCTTCCTGGCTGCTCCACTTCAGCAATGTGGTGGGCGGCGTTATCATTGCCTTTGCCTGGTGGGGCGTCAATATGCTGGGAGTGGGGTTGCACTCCTACGGGTTCACCTCCGGTCGGGATGCGTTAGACATGTTCTATGGGGCCGAGGCTGTATTGTGCGTCCTCTTCATTATCCTGCATTACCGTGCTCTCCGGCGTGTGGACATCAGGTAGGGAAACAGGTTTCAGAGATAATTCGCAAGCATATTCCCGGAAAGGAACAGGAAATTTTCACCTGCCTTCTTTTCTTTTTCCGGAATTTGCGGTGTCCGGAGTTTACTGATACGGAGAACAAGGAGATGAAAACGCATTTTTCTCATTTTCTCCTTGCCGGGTCCGGTTTTCCGGTATATATTCCCGCCACCTCATGCACGGATAGCTCAGTGGTAGAGCGGCTGTCTTACACACAGTTGGTCGGGGGTTCGAATCCCTCTCCGTGTACCATCAATAAACCCTGCGAGTTCAAAGGCTTGCGGGGTTTTCTTTTGAGATGGTTTATCATGATGCTGTATGCCGGGTTCCGTTCCCTTTTTGAATGTTTCTACTTCCCTTTTTCATTTTTCCTGAAGTGTTGTTTAACATTCCGGGGTGCATGAGGAAAAACGGCTGCCGCGCCTTTTGGCGGGGCAGCCTGTATTGGGAAGCGGTTCCTGAATAAGGAACGAATCTAGGCGCCGAAATCAAGGGTTTTAGGCTCGCGGCTCCAGACGCGGTGCTGTTTCATGGCCGTGATGAAGGAGGGCATCAGGGATTTGGTGTCCTTCGGCATGAGCAGTCCGGCATCATCCATATCCTGGGGCAGGGAGGCTGCCTCAAGCATGGCTCTGGCGTTGCCGGGCAGTCCGATGGCTTTCAGGTGCCTGTAGGCCTGGCGCAAATGATACTTGGCATCTCCGTCTTTCAGGAGCGCTGCGATGCTTTGTTCCCCTTCCGGGACGATGACGGAGTCAAACAGGACGGAAGGAGTGCCGGACAGAGTCCCGTTAACCGGCAGACTTTCCCCTTCTTCCGTTGTTACGCTTCCCATGTGCGGGGCAATGATTTGGGGATGGATACCTTCTTCATGCAGGGCGTCGCAGATTTCTTTCACGGATTTCAGGCTGACGCCGTCCGCTGCCAGTAAAGAGACGCGGAGGCCTTTGAGGTTGCCGTCCGTATGGGCATACAGGCTCAATGACGGATCTTGTTCCAGGCCGCAGACGGGCCTGGGAAGTTCCCTGCTGAGCTGTTCCCTGGTGAGTTGAATTCCCAGGTTGCGGGCCACTCCGCTTGCCAGGTCCGGATCAATGCGTGTCAGAAGGTCCACCACGCGTTCCCGGATATAGGGGCGCGTCACCTTGCCCAGCTCAAAGCTGAACGCGTTGATAATGTGCTCCTGTTCCACCGGAGTTTGACTCATCCAGAACAACCGGGGGTGGGAATAGTATTCCGCGAAGGAGGGGCTCCGCAGACGTTCCTTGACACCGCTTACCGTCTGGGGGCTGGTGGTGAAGCCGCCTTTCTCCGGGGGCGTTTCTCTCGGCCAGTTGTTCCCGATGGAATTGGGATCATAGTTGGCCGGAGAGGCGTCTATCTGCATACGGTGGAAGCCGTCCCTCTGGTTGTTGTGGAAGGGGCAAATGGGGCGGTTGATGGGAATTTCCGTGAAGTTGGCTCCTCCCAGCCGGTGCCGCTGGGTATCGCTGTAAGAGAAAATACGGCCCTGGAGCAGCGGATCGTCTGAAAAATCAATGCCCGGCACGATATTGGCGGGGCAGAAGGCTACCTGTTCCGTTTCCGCAAAAAAGTTGTCCGGGTTGCGGTTCAGCACCATTTTCCCGACGATTTCCACGGGAACCAGTGCTTCCGGAATGAGCTTGGTAGCGTCCAGAATATCGAAGTCGAACTGGTCTGCGTCTTCTTCCGGGATGAGTTGCAGCCCCAGCTCGTATTCCGGATAATCTCCGGCTTCAATGGATTGCCAGAGATCCTTGCGGTGGAAGTCAGGATCGCGTCCTGTCAATACCTGGGCTTCATCCCACACCAGGGATTTTTTCCCGTACAGCGGTTTCCAGTGGAAACGGACGAAAGTGCTTTTTCCTTCTTCATTGACCAGTTTGTATGTATGGATGCCGAACCCTTCCATCGTACGGAAGCTTCTGGGGATGCCGCGGTCCGACATGGCCCACATGACGTTATGCAGAGTTTCCGGCTGCAGGGAGACGTAGTCCCAGAAAGAGTCATGGGCCGTCTGCCCCTGGGGCATTTCATTGTGGGGTTCCGGTTTGACGGCATGAACGAAATCCGGAAATTTGATGGCATCCTGAATGAAGAAGACGGGCGTGTTATTGCCTACCAGATCATAGTTGCCTTCCTTGGTATAGAATTTGGTAGCCCAACCGCGGATATCCCTTACTGTATCCGGAGATCCTCTGAAGCCCTGCACGGTGGAAAAACGCACAAAGACCGGGGTTTTTTCTCCCGGATCCTGCAAAAAAGCCGCTTTGGTGTACTTGGAAAGGGATTTGTACACCTGAAAATAACCATGTGCCCCGGAACCTCTTGCGTGAACCACGCGTTCCGGTATCCGCTCCTGGTCAAAATGAGCCATTTTCTCCAGAAAGTGGAAGTCTTCAAGCAGAGAGGGGCCTCTGCTTCCTGCTTTAAGTGTGTTTTGATCATCGGATATTTTAACTCCCAGGTTGCTTGTGAGGGCCTGTCCCATGCCGTTGGAGCGCATGGCATCCAGCTCCCTGATTTTTTCCGTAGCGTTATCCGGCATCTTCATGGAACCGGGCGCGGAAGGTTCCGCATTGGGCGGCGTAGGTTTTGGAGTGGGTTTGATCAATTCCGGATCAATTGTATCCGTATAATGGGGAGCAGCTTCTTTTCCATTGGGAAAAGGGGCGGCGCTGTCTTCCATGGGCGGTTTCTTTTTTTTCATTGGCTTGTTCATGAGGGACCGGATTTTTCTATGTGGGTAATAGTTCGACTTCCCTTTTTCCGGGGATGTTCCGTCCTGTTTTGTCATCAGTATTTCTCCGGAGCTGATGAAAATTTTTTTATAGAAACTGTTATTTAAGATTTTATGTAATAAAGAACGGGCTGTGCGGAGATGCCTTTTTGATTGGCATGGCTGTGGATGTCTGTATTCCATGTTTCATTGGCGGCAGGGAGAAGCGGAGATAACCGGGGTACGGCCGCGGGCTGGCAGAAAACAGTCGCCTCCTTTCTGAGCGGTGTTTCCTGCATCTGGTTCCGAAGGAGGAACGGAACCGTGTTGCCGGAAGGCAGGGCAGGGACGGTATTGCGTACATGATATGGAACGGAGCTTCCACAAATTTTCATAGACGAGGGGAATAAATAGGTTATGATTTTTATGTCAATCGGGTATTGGAGAAAAGGCTCGCACCGTCCGGCGCGAGGCGGTTTTCCGGTATGGAACCCTTTTCCTATTAATTTAAAGTAATGACGGTGCAAGAAATAGCTGAACAGAGTTTGAAGAGCCTTCTGGCTTCGCTGGGGTTTTCCGCGGATATCGAAGTAACGGAAACGGACGGCATCGTGTGCCTGAATATTTCCTCCCCGGATTCACAGTACATCATTGGAGGGGACGGGGACAGGCTGGATGACCTTCAGTATCTGGTCAACCGCATGATCCAGCGCAAGATGGAAGATGCTCCCCGCGTGAAGGTGGATTGCGACCATTACCGGGAGCGCAACGAAGCCCGTTTGCTGGAAAAGGCCCGTTCCCTGGCCGAACGCGTCCAGGAGAGCGGCAAGCCGATGAAGATGCCTCCGTTGAATGCCTACCACCGTCGCCTGGTGCATAATGCCCTTCAGTCCATGGAAGGAATTGTGACGGAGTCCGAAGAAGGGGACAGCCGTTACAAGCGCATTACCATCAGAAAGGGCTGATGGATGGCAGTTTATTCATGAGGGCTTTAGCGGTCATTGCGTTTTTGGCGCTGGCGTTTCCGGGACGTGCGGAAATGGATGCCCTTTCCGTCTCCTGTTCTGCGGCTCCCTCCCTTCCCTCCCCTGTTCTGGTTGTGTACGGTTCAGAGGAACCTGGTTCAGCGGAAGCCCGTTGGTTGAAAGCTCTCCAGCCGGGCACGGAAGAACGCCGCACGCTGGATGAATATGTGCGTGACGTGCAGTTTGTCACGGTTCCCAGACATCCTTCCGTGAAGGATTGGGAAGAAGACGGCAGCCTGTCCCGTGCGGCGATGCATGGTGTGCGCATGCTGCCTTCCGTGGTTTTTCTTGACTCCAAGGGACGTGTATTCGACCTGGTGGAAGGAGGGTCCTCTGCAGCTTCCCTACGGGAAAAAGTGTCCCTGCTTGCGGAAAAAGCGCAGCGCGTGCGGCCGGTGACGCGGGTGAATGATATTCCGAAGGGCGGGGACCCTGCGGCAGAAGCCTCCGCCATTTGCCGGGAGCTGGAACAGGTGCCTCCGGAAGCCTGGTTCCGGGATTATCCTGGCACCATGAAGCGTCTGGAAAAATTGAACTGTACGGTTCCGGCTTTTCTGAACGCCCGGGAGGCGGCCCTTCGTCTGGAGAAAAACAGGAAAACGGCCGAATTGCTTGGCGAGTCTTTCCGGGCCAGCAAAGCTTCTTCCATACGAACATGCCTGGAAGCATGGCGTGCCTGCGCGGATGACCCCTCGTTATCCGTGGAGGAGCGCCAGTTAATTCTGCTCTCCATGGTGCATCCCCTCTGGGTGCGGCTGGAAAAGGTTCTGTACCGGGAAGCCCACACTCCGGAAAGCGAGGATGCCTTCAACCAGGCGGTTGCGGTTTTGGAAGAGGTCCGGGACATGAACCGTTCCAGCGTTTGCGGCAGACGGGCGCACCAGCTCAGGGAAGAGCTGAGAAGAGCCCGTCTGGCGGCTGCGCGGTATGATTGATGTGTCTTTCCTGAGTTGCCGGAAATGGACAGGAAGGCCCCCCTGCTTCCGTCACGGAATCAAGGGATGCGTTTTCTTCCGTGATTCCTCTTTCCACAGGAAGGACCGGGCAAATTGGCTTGATTTTGCCCCTGTCCGGGGCTAGTCTTCGAACCGTTATGACAGATTCATCCATCCCGGACATGATGGCGGAGGCTCGCCGAGGCCAATGGACTGACCAGCAACTGGCCGCCAAGGCTGTGGAACTGGCGGAGTCCATTTTAAAGCAGTCGAATGCCGGGATGAGAGGGAAAGAGAAGAGGCAGGCGCAGCAAATGGAGCGCATGATGAATGATCCGGCGGGCAAGGCGTTTACGCTGGCGCTGGCGGATCGGGTGTTCCGTCCTTCTTCTCCGGCGCGGGGCGCGGAGTTGTTCCGCTATCTTCTGGACGGATATGGCGTTCCCCGTTATTTGTCTGCGGCCGACCGTTTCGCCATGAAGATGGGGGGGAGATTTTCCGCTCAATTTCCGGGTGTGGTCATTCCCGTGATTACCAGCCAGTTGAGAAAGGAGAGCTCCAATGTCATTCTTCCTGCCGAGGATGGAAAACTGCGCCCCCACCTGCGCCGCAGGCGCAAGGGCGGCATCCGGATGAACATCAACCAGTTAGGGGAGGCCATTCTGGGTGAAAGCGAGGCGCACCACCGTCTTCAGCAGGTCGTGGACCGGCTGACAGACAAGGACTGTGACTATATTTCCGTCAAGATTTCAGCCATTTTCAGCCAGATTCATCTGGTAGCCTTTGAAGAAACCGTCAAATTGATTCAGGAGCGCCTGCGCATCCTGTATCGGGCGGCCATTACCAATGCGGTGACGTTGCCGGACGGTTCCAGAAAGCCCAAGTTCGTGAATCTGGATATGGAGGAATACCGTGATCTTCATCTGACGGCGGAAGCGTTCAAACGTACGTTGATGGAGGATGAATTCATGCATCTGGAGGCGGGAATTGTGCTCCAGGCCTATTTGCCGGATTCCTGGGAGGAGCAAATGAAGCTGTGCGCCTGGGCGAAGGAACGCGTGGAGCAGGGGGGAGCGCGCATCAAAATACGCCTGGTGAAAGGCGCCAACCTGGCGATGGAGAAGGTGGAGGCCTCCATGCATGGCTGGGCGCAGGCCCCATATGGCACGAAAGCCCAGGTGGATGCCAATTACAAGAGAATGCTCCATTACGGCTGCATGCCGGATAATGCCAGATATGTGCAGTTCGGCGTGGCTTCCCACAACCTGTTTGATTTGTGTTATGCCATGCTGTTGCGTGAGCGGGAAGGCGTGCGTGACCAGGTGGAATTCGAAATGCTGGAAGGGATGGCGAACCATCAGGCGCGGGTCATCCGCCAGGCGGCGGACGGTTTGCTCCTTTATGCCCCCGTGGTTCTGAAGGAAGACTTTCACAGCGCCATTGCCTACCTGGTGCGGAGGCTGGATGAAAATACCAGTGAGGAGAACTTCCTGCATGATCTCTTCGGCATGACGCCGGGGTCCCGGAGCTGGGAGGTCCAGAAAAAGAGGTTTTTGAAGGCCTGTCAGGAAAAGGATGAGGTGAAGTACGGACCCAACCGCACGCAGAACCGCGCTGCGGACCCCATTCAGCCTTCACATTACCGGGATGCCTTTGCCAACGAGCGGGATACGGACTGGTCTCTGAGGCAGAATGCGGAATGGATCAACGGGATGATTGCCGCGGAGAAGGAAAAATCCGGCGAGGAAATCCCTCTGGTTATAGATGGTGAGGAAATTACGACTAATCTGTGGGGCGTGGGGCGCGATCCGTCCCGCCATAATGAAGTTTCCTATAAATTCGCTTATGCGGACTTTGACCAGGTTGAACATGCCTTGGTCACGGCGGACAGGGCCCGTTCCTCCTGGGCGTCCAAAAGCATTGGCGAACGCGCTGAAATCCTGCACCGGGCGGCGCAGGAGCTGTCCAGAATCAGGGGGGAAGCTATTGCTGCCATGGTGAGGGATGCCGGGAAGGCTCCCACGGAGGCTGATGTGGAGGTGAGCGAGGCCATAGACTTCTGCCGCTATTACGCGGAAGGCCTGGACCGCGACGGAATGAACGACGGCGTGGAAATGTCCCCGCTGGGTACTATTTGCGTAATGTCTCCCTGGAATTTCCCCTTCGCCATTCCGACGGGCGGTGTAGCTGCCGCCCTGATGGCGGGAAATGCCGTGGTGTTCAAACCGTCTGAACTGGCCGTTTATACGGCTTGGCAGATTGTACAGGCGTTCTGGCGCGCCGGTGTGCCTAAAAACGTCCTTCAATTCGTGCCGATGCCGCGCAATGAAATTTCCCGCAAGTTTTTGATGGACCCCCGCTTGAACGGCGTGATCATGACGGGATCCTTCCGCACCGGGAAAATGTTGCGCGAACTGCGGCCTGACCTGCATGTGCTGGCTGAAACCAGCGGAAAGGATGCCATGATCATCACCGCTACGGCTGATCCGGATCAGGCTGTAAAGGATTTGGTGAAAAGCGCTTTCGGTCATTCCGGACAGAAGTGTTCCGCCGCCAGCGTGGCTATTGTGGAGGCTTCCGTTTATGACAATCCCGCCTTTTTGCGTCAGTTGAAGGATGCCGCCGCCAGCCTGAAGGTAGGCGGGTCCTGGGAAGTCAACTCCGTGGTGACGCCGCTCATCAGGGAGCCGGAAGGGAATCTGCTCCGTGCGCTGACGCAGCTGGAACCCGGGGAGGAATGGCTGCTCAAGCCGGAACCTTCGGAAGACAACCCGTGCCTCTGGTCTCCCGGCATCCGGCTGGGGGTGAAACCGGGAAGCTGGTTCCATCAGACGGAATGCTTCGGTCCGGTATTGGGAATCATCCGTGCGGAAAACCTGGAGGAAGCCATTGACATCCAGAACGACTCCGAATTTGGCCTTACCGGCGGCCTTCAGTCCCTGGATGAACGGGAAATTGCCTTGTGGAAAACTAAAGTGCAGGTGGGCAACGCGTACATCAACCGTGTCATCACCGGCGCCATTGTCCGCCGCCAGCCGTTCGGTGGGTGGAACCATTCCTCCATGGGGCCTGGAGCCAAGGCCGGAGGTCCCAACTACCTTACCATGCTGGGAAGTTGGGAGGAAAAGGCGCTGCCCCAAAAGCTGCGTACGCCGGGTGAACGTATCTCCGGACTGGTGGAAAAACTGTGTTCCGAGCTGCCGGACTGCGCCAAGCGCATCCGTTCTGCGGCCGGGTCCCAGGCCAAGTGGTGGATGGAGGAATTCGGCGTGGAACATGATCCCTCCCGTGTTTACGGAGAAAATAATACCTTCCGCTATATCCCGGTGAAGGGAATTCTGGCCCGTGTGGAAAACATGTCCGACGATAACGTCGCCATTCTGCTGCTGGGGGCGAAACTGTGCGGGGTGCTCCTGCACCTGAGCATAGGGACGAGCCGCCCTTGGGTTCAGAAAATGCATGGTTACTATGCTTCCCTGACGGTGGAAACGGAAGCGGAATTGATCGTCCGGATGCCGGAAGCGCTTCAAGGCGTACGGTTCCTGCGTGGAACAGATATTTCCGAGGCTCTGGCCAATGCCGCCCGTGCCCGGGATGTGGAAGTACTGGACCGTCCCGTGCTTGCCAATGGGCGGTTGGAGCTGCTGGGTTATTTCCGGGAACAGGCTGTTTCCGAAACCGTTCACCGCTACGGCAATCTCATCCCGCCGCCGGGCAGTTTTAAAACAGACAGCGTGTGAAGGGTAGGGAAGGCCTGAATCCCGGCTTCCGGGTATCTTAGCCATAAAAATGAAGGGAAATCCTCCTGCCGGTTCAAAAGGAAAACATGGGTGTTGGGGGTGTTTCCCTTTCGTTTCGGAATAGCTCTTCACCGAAAGGAGAGGGGGGAAAGTTTCACTTGCAAGGAGGGAAGAGGAGTATCCTGTTGAATGAAATATGAACTTCGCCGAATGAGAAAATTTTCACCAGGCCTCACGGTGAACAATTCCGGTGGGGCGGGAAAAGGTTCCATGATCCTTATGGAGGAAGAGGCGTGGAAGTCTGCAGGAAGCGCAGGCTTTCCCGAAGAGCTTTCCCCTGTTGCCGGGGGAGGGATTGGGTGCTTTTTGCTTCTTTTCTCCATTTAATGATAGAACGTTTCCGGGAAACGGGTATATTATCAGGAACGTTTGCGATGACGCGGCGCTGTTTTTTCCACGTAACCATGAACACCAACCAATCATTGAATTCCCGCGGCAGCCACATCGTCTGGGTGGATTTTCTGCGTATCCTGGCCTGCTTCCTCGTTGTCCTGGCCCATTGCTGTGATCCGTTCGTTGGAAGTTTTGACGGTTCCTTCAACTTTAAATCCGCTGTCTTCTGGGGAAGTCTGGTACGGCCGTGCGTGCCTTTGTTTGCCATGATCTCCGGAGTGTTGCTCTTTCCCGTCACCTTGGAAATGGGCGCTTTTTACTCCAGGCGCCTCAAGAGGGTGCTGGTTCCGCTCATTGTCTGGTCACTGGCGCTTCCCTTGCTCTACTTCGGATACTTTGCCGCAGGCGTTCAAACGGCCAGCCCCAATATCGTGATGGACACTTATACATGGAGCGCCACCGTCGGCAAGCTGTATACCTTCTTCTTCAACTTCAATTATGATACCACGCCCCTGTGGTACGTATACATGCTGGTGGGCCTGTACCTCTTCATGCCCATCATGAGCGCGTGGCTGACGCAAGCCAGGAGGAAGGATGTGAAAATCTTCCTGGGCATCTGGATATTCAGCATGACTCTCCCCTACATCCAGATGCTTGCTCCGGCACTGGGGTATGAGGGCAATTACGGCAATATGGGTATTCTGGGTGTTTGCGATTGGAATCCGTATGGTATGTTTTATAACTTTTCCGGATTCCTGGGATACATGGTGCTGGCGCATTACCTGACCAAATACCCGCTGGCCTGGAGTTGGAAAAAAACGCTGTCCATTACTATTCCCCTCTTTTTGATTGGTTTTGCCGTTACGTTCTTCGGCTTTCTGGAAACGCAGAAGCACTTCCCCGGTCAATATTCCAAGCTGGAAGTGCTCTGGTATTTCTCCGGAATCAATGTATTTCTGATGACCTTTGCCATCTTTACCATCGTCAGCCGGCTCAGAATCAAGGCTGGTCCAGTGCTGAGCAAGGTGGCGGCGCTTACTTTCGGCGTGTATCTGTGCCACTTCTTCTTTGTCCAGTGCTCCTATGACTTCGTGAACTTCATCGGGCTGGGAAGGCTGCCCTCCGCCGTAAAAATTCCGTTGATGGCCTGTCTGGCCTCCGCTGTCTCCGCGGCGTTGGTATGGCTGTTGAGCCTGAACAGGTGGACGCGCAAAAGCATCATGTAAACCGCAGATATTTTTCGCAGGTCGCTTCGGGGACACGGCAGTACCGGGATGTCTCTTCTTTTGTGGAAAAGAGAATGAAACGGTTTCCGGGGAGAGGCCTGCAAAATTCTGGACGGGAAAGAGGGAACAGGCTAGGATGTCCCAGCATCGTGTACAGGCCTAGGTTGCCGGAGATGCGGGCTTTTTAACGCATGAAAAGCTCCTTTCCCGGTCTCCCTTCCGCCGACCCCAAGCTCACAGAAAATTCCCGGGACACCGGCGATTTTCGTAATCCGTTGGGGTTCTAATCTTGACAACTATCATCTCTTTTTCACGGCCTGGAATCTTTGTACCTCCCATGGGAGGTTGGCGCAAAACACCCGTTGCACTGTTGATAATCAAACCATAGACGTTCAGGAGTCGCACTCTCACGAGTGCGTGGATTGAAACGCCCCGCGATGAAAATCGTGTGGGATATGGGCCGGTCGCACTCTCACGAGTGCGTGGATTGAAACTTCCCGAAGAGAGCCGGATGCCGGGGTAGTGCGGTCGCACTCTCACGAGTGCGTGGATTGAAACATCAGTTCGACGATTGCCACGGCTATATCCAGCAGTCGCACTCTCACGAGTGCGTGGATTGAAACTCTTGCCCTGCGGAAGTTTGGCGTTAAGGGCATCAGTCGCACTCTCACGAGTGCGTGGATTGAAACCTGTACGAGGAAGCCGACCGTTTCAAGGACTTCCGTCGCACTCTCACGAGTGCGTGGATTGAAACCCGTCGTCGGTGGCGAAAGCGTAATCAAGGATGAGTCGCACTCTCACGAGTGCGTGGATTGAAACGTTTTCTGAATGTAAAGCAGGATGCCGCCAAGCAGTCGCACTCTCACGAGTGCGTGGATTGAAACCGCCCGGTTTGATTATGAAAAAGGCGCGGCGTATGTCGCACTCTCACGAGTGCGTGGATTGAAACTTTCAGCATGGTCCGGGTGCGGGCTTCCGTCTGCGTCGCACTCCGCAAGGAGTGCGTGGATTGAAACGACATCCAGCTTGTCAAGCAGGGAATCGAACAGGGCGTCGCACTCCGCAAGGAGTGCGTGGATTGAAACCGCTTATGAGGTGTGACAGGGATCATGGAAAAGGGGTGAATTTGGGGTGAAGAGGGGTGAAAGCTTGATGAATTAAAGGCTCGCAGGGTGGACAACGTGCAGGAAGAAAGAAGGTGAAAAATTCCGCGATAGAAATGAATTTGACAGAAAGATGGTGAATTTTTTTCGTTGAGTGCAATGTCGTTGCAAGAAGAGTGCAAACTAAGAGAAATAGCGGCCATGTCTGAATCAAATGCACCTCTTGTTATAACGCCGATCCCAGTGTACGGATCAGTTACTGTCATATCTCCGCAGGACCAGGGTAATGCCCATCCCCAGACCTATCATCTGCGGGAGTCGGCCATTGTGCTAATATGGGCCACTCGTCAGGGTCATGAGATAACAGCATGGGTACGGGACGTGCTCAATAACGTGTGGGTGATTATCCACGAAGACGAGTGAAACAGAAAAACAAAAAGGCCGCCAGGAACAACCTGACGGCCTTAATTGTATCATAGCCTAGTCATCACAACATAAAGCACGGACAAAAGGTGTCATTTCCTCGCCCTGATGATCCTCCAGCAGTTGCTCTATCCTTTCGTCAATGATGCACAGGACAGTAGAATAGAGACTATCAGCATACAGTGACTGCTTGGTGGTGACAACAAGCGCTTGGATGGCTAGATTGGACTGTTGGCCATTGCGATCAATAACGTAGCAATTAAGCTTATCGCCCGGCTCTAAGGTTTTCATGATAGTTTTTCTGTTATTTCAATCCGCACATCCACAGGAGGCATGCACCAGGCGGGGGCGTCCGGTCTGGCATCGGAATTGATGATACATCTCTTGCCTAAGATATCGGTATCCCTGAGGAGCTGGAAGCATCCAAAGGCTGGTAGGGTAATCATAGACATTGCCGAGGCGGTATGCGATCGCTATCTCCTGATCCTGGTAGTATAGATCGTACTGCTTGCGCGTAATACCGCAGCCATCCTTGACGACATCCCAGTACCGAGGACGCAAGGGTATCAGAGCAAGCCTCCTGCTCATGGCTGTATCTCCTCTTGTGGAACGATCCTCCATCCACAGTACCCCTCCGCATTACTGGGCTGCTCCATGTCGATGCAAGTTATGCAATCAGCATCTGCCTCGTATTGGTACCTAACCCTGCCAAAGCTGCACTCAACTATACTGCCCTGCCTGGCTTGATCCAGAGCCTGCTCGTAAGTGAGCGGGAAGTCCCCTCCCGGCAGGTAATCCTGCATGTCGATGAGGAGGGAATCAAACTCATCGACAACCACATGGCCGGAAAATCCACTCACTACATTACTCGTCGGAGGAGGCGAAGAGATAAGCCTATCCGCATCCAGCACGGCTTGCTGATACGGCAATAGGTACAGGGGCGTCTCCTGTCTCATCATGGCATCCCCTCCCGGCTATCTTGTGATACAATACGCCATCCAGATCGGGCCTCAGCGCTGCCAATGTCGATAGTCCAGTCCTGCCAAATATGATCCACCAACACCCCTCTGACGGGGTCAAATACTGCCATAATGCGGTATCCTAATGGTTGAGATATGCAAGAACACTCAATAAGTGCACCCTGCTTGGCAGCTTTGAGTGCCTCAGGCCATGTGAGCGGATAAGTAGGATCACTCATGGCTGCACCTCCTGATCTGGCATCCATATATTACTGTGGAATCCCCGCTCAGTGGTCTTATGCGGTCCAGGAGTGGGAACAATACGTACAGCCCCGACATGATCAGCCAGCTTGCCGGGCGGCATGGTGCACGGATCAGCGTGCGGCTCGTAGGTCTCCTGCCCGGTTTCAGCGGCCATCTTGCGAGCCTCCGCCCGTCCCCGGTTGATGACGGTGTACATCAGGTGCCGGACGTGTTCCACGGCGGCCTTATTGCGCAATGCCTGGTACACGTCCCGGCCCGTGCAAGGCAGATGCAGCTGGTCGCGCACAATCTCGGCCAGATAGTCCGGAGTTATCTCATAGCGCTGCATGGAATCGCGTAGATTGTGTATGGCCTTGTCCATCTCCGACCAGGTACGGTCCTTGACAGGCGCACATCCAAGATAGGATGCCAGCCTATTATAGATAGGTACGTAGTGCTCCTGGGTGGCTTTGGTCAGTGACTCGGTGATCCCTGTGGCTGCCCAGACCTCGTCGTGCCTCCAATCTCTCAGAGACGGGAGGGGGCATCCCTGGGACTGGATACGCTTGTAGGCCTTGCCGGCCATAATGGACAGTACGGCGATCTGTCGCTTGGTAAGTGGCTTATTGTTCATGACCGGGATTTTGTAGAGCCTTGATCAGTTGTTGCCGCTGCTTGGGCGTCAGATAGACAAGAGTGGCTGTTGCTCCTCCTCTATCAGTGCCCGTCCAGATAGTCAGCAGGGTCTGGTATCCATAGTCTTTAACCTCAATCTTAGTCATCCCTGGTACTCCTCTCTACGTAAAAAGTCTCCACTTGTTTGATCTCCAACCCCAGCTTGGCGAGCTTGTGAGGCTTGACATGCTGGCGGATCGCATCCTTGTCAGGAGTCACCTTGGTGACCAGGTACGCCTTGCGGCGCGTAGTCTTGAGCAGGGCGACAATCTTGTCCCACGTCCAGCCCTTGGCAGGCTTGAGGGAGGGCTGCCCCAGGCGGTAGCCGTAGGTAGTCAGGGCGGTGGTGCCGGATTTACGGCCCTTGGAAAACAGCTCGTCCCTGCGGGGGGATGCCCATTGCTCGGCCAGTTTGGTGAGCCGGTCAATCTCCCTGGTCAGCTCGCTTATTTTGGGGTCGTGATCCGTGAGCACTTGCTGCATGGCGGCCTCCTTGGCGGCCTGCAAGGTGTCCAGTTCAACACCCTTGCGGGCGATGTCGTCCAGGGTCTGACAAAATTCAGCCTTGTCCTTAATAACCTGCTGGTCGGTTGCTTTAGTGGTTGTGCGTATCTTTCCCATTGTTATGTTGTTTGTTGAGTTGTTTCGTCTGGCGGAGCTTACGAGCAAGCATGTCCACCACGTCCGCCCATTTCAGATTCGGGGTTTTGTGGAGCCATGTATAAAATTTCTCGGCGTCCACGGGCACCCACTGGCCGCCCAGTTCTCCCAGTTGCACCCCGATTTCCCGGCAGCGCGGGTCATGGGTCACGTGGTAGTCATGGAGGCCCGGGAACCGTCCTAGTTCCAAGTTAATCTGAAAGCAGATTGTTTCCTGTTCGATGTTATTCATGGATGTTGGTTTCCGGTTTGTGTTCTTCCTCCCTTCTGGTTCCCCAGGTGCAGCCGTCCTTCTCCGGGTCCACGTACCAGTGCCCATCCGTTCCCAGGAGGTCGCATTCATGCTGCTTCCCCGGTTGGCGGAGATGGGGCCGGGAGGGTCGGCATCGTTTACAATCCCGGCACATGGTCCAATGTTCCGCCGCCCGCAGGATGTTCCCGGCGTCTCGGATGGTGTAATATGTGAAACTTCCCTGGGAGCCGTGCCACTCCCTCATGCTGGTTTCATGGCGGCGTGCGTCAGATTCGTTGGCGTAAGTGAAATACCTTGCCCCCGCACCGGGTATGATCGCCACGGATATGTACCGGGCGGCCTCCCAATAAAATGTGTTCTGCATCATTGTTTGTCCTCCCGGTTGCGATTGATGGCATCGGCCATGATTTCACCGATGGCGTCAGCGTTTCGGTTAATCACTTCTTTGAGTGTCGCAAAGACGCGGAAGGCTGGCGTTTCGTAGGCGGTTGCCCGCACGGTGTTCCAGTAAACAGCCAGTCCAAGTTTGTCGTTGTCCGTGGCAACGTCTTCGATGTGGAGGACAAAGTGGCCGCCTTTGGGGGCCGGCTTGACATTGGGGGCTTGCTGCCCCCTGTCCTGTTGATGGTTGGTGCTGTACATAATGGTGGTGTGGGTTAGTGATTATTGGTTGGGGGCGGATGGCTCGTCTGCGGACGAGCCGACGGTGACGCATGTCGTGATCCACAGCGCATGCAGGTGTTGGATGGCCAGGTTGAGTGAGTCGTAGTCCGTCTTACTCAGGATGGCCGTCTTGCAGTGGTTGATCCTGTCAACGTGGATCTGCTGAGTGATGTAGAGCGACGCCCGATGAGCAGACCATTGATCGTCACTCAACCTGGGGGCGAGCTCTGTTGCGATGTGGTGATGAGTCTGGATCAGACTGTCGATATCGGCCAGGCGGAGGACCACATAGCGGATCGCTCCCAGGTCAACGATGGTGTATTTAATGGTCTTCTTGCGCATGAGATAAGGGTGGAGTGAATGGTTAAAGGCCCTTGGCAAGCACCTCAATCATATCAGCAGCGCGCTGGAAGTGGTGCCAGCCGTAAGGCTCGCCGGCTTTGGAGGCTAGGGTGTAGCCAATAGAAAGGAGCTTGGTATAACGTCCCAGGCCGACGTCGTTGGCTACTGCTTTTACATAGCCGATGATGTCCGCGCCCGGTTCCGGCAAACCGTAGTGCTGCCAAAGTTGTTTCAGGTCGCGCAGGGGCAGCGTGTCTTTAAGAGCCACGGTCATGCCTCGTTTGACGATTTGTTCCAGAACGCCCTTCCAGGACATGTCCTTATTGAGCGCGTCACACCATACTTTAGTGCCGATAAGCAGCATTCCGCAGTTGCACTCGTCGGCAATTTCGCGGAGCGTTTCCACGGTGCGGATGCCAAGCTTTCGCTCCTGGAGGATCACCTGGTGTATTTCGTCCACCACAATGAGGTGCTGGGGCGTGATGGTCCGGTACAGGTAATCCATGTACATGTCCATGTTTCCCGTGCCGGTATTGCCCAGGGCCTGGGCCATGCGCCGGATCATCTTGCCGGGAGAGGGAGATACCGGGCAGCGCACCAGAACCGTGGCTCCCTTGGCGGCGGCATATTCGCGGATGGCCGTTGTCTTGCCCCGCTGGGTCATTCCGATAACGGATACAATCTGCTGCCGCACGCGGGCATAGTCCGCCGCGTCCCATATCCGTTGCGCCATGCTGGTCTGTACATACGGGGGCTTGTCCCCTGCTTCCAGCCGGGCCTCGTGAAGGGATTTATAGCGGTAAATGCTCGTGATCACCTTGTCCACACCAGCGCCATACGTGCCGGAAAGCACGCGCTGCACCACGGTGGGACTGTAGTTGATGGCATCTCCCAGGGAGGCAAGAGTCATGTTTTCCTGCCGTCCGAGGTTATTGAGCCACAGCACGGCATCGCGCTGGGCGGCCGTATAGGTGGAGCATTCCTTGATGGCTGCTTCGTACTGATCCCACTGCGTTGCAACCGCAGTGCAATCCTGTTGTTTTGTTGTTTCGTCCATATTTTAGGGTTGGTTAGAAAAGGTCTGAAATATTCACTTCCACGGCGCTTTCGTCGTTATTCGCAGGTGGCGGAGTATCGGAAAGGAGGGCGGACATGTCTTCTTTGCGTACCATGCGCCGCCCTCTGGCGGTGCCGGGAACGGAAGGGGTGATCAGGCCCAGGTCGGATTGGTCCGCCTCGTGCATCACGTCCTTGTTGGCCTGGTGGCGGCTCGCGTTGAAATTGTTTTCCGCCTGCCAGCGTGCTTTCTGCCGGGCCATGTCTGCGGCTTTGCGCGCCTCCACCTTGCCGATGGTCTTGTACAAGTCTTCGCTGAGCGGGTTGACGCGGACATACTGCGGAGCGCGTCCCAGGATGCGGCCTTGATCATCCAGCACAATCAGCTCGTGCAGGGCATAGGGGTTGATTACCACGCGGTATTCCTTCCGGTCGATCAGCCGGACGGGCGCCTGCCCGTCATTGGAAATTTCAGCCAGATAGATAATCGGTTCGCCGTTGTTGCAGAATTTGTCCTGTACCCTGATCAAGCCGTCGATCACGCGCACCGTGCGTCCAAAGTCACGGTCATCCCCGATCAGGTCCACATAAGCCGCCAGGGGCAGCCTGACCAGACGGCCCTTGCCACGTTCCCATACGTCTGCCGGGCTGAGGTCCGTTTCCCTCACCAGGTCCGGATGCTGGCCCACCAGTGCCTGGAGCATCATCTTTTGTTCCGGGGACTGTCTGAGGTCGTGTTCATTTACCCAGCAGCCGTTGCCGATGCAGTACTGTATGGTCTTGTTGCGTCCCCAGCCGCTGATTTTGTGGTCTGTGCGGCCATTGATCAGGGCGTACTTGATAGTGAGGTATTCCGTGAAGTCCTCAAAGTTCATGACCGGCATATCAATTTTGTCGGCCAGGTCGTCGCGCCCCTTGGCGCGCAGGGCTGCCTGCCAGAAGGCCACCTGTTCTGCCTCGCGCCTCATGCCCCAGGTGATTGCCGGCTCATTGCGTCCTGTCCAGCCCACCTGCAAGGGCAGATTGCCCTGCACGTTGTGAATCAGGTTGTGCGATCCTTCGATGCCGGCTTTGGCCTGCGGGTTGCCCTTGCCGCGCGTCGCCCGTCCTCCGATCGCCTTTTGAGCCGCTCCCTTGATGCCGCCCTTGCGGACCTTGAGCACGCCGCCCGTGGCGGTTTCCAGCAGTTTGATCTTATCTTCGGAAATAGTCGCCGTCCGGTGCTCCATCATGATCACGCACGCCTCCGGATGGTAGCCGATATAGCGCAGCACATAGGCCAGGAACATGAGGGCCATTTTGCGGTCCAGGGCTTGCCGCCTGTCATCGGACATGCGGCGGAAATTGGGAATATGCCCCCAATGGATGCGGCATGCGCTGGCATAGTCGAACATGCCGAATTCAGAGACGCGCACCGCCTGCCCCCGGTACATGACTTCCGCATCGTGCATCACGTCGTCCATTTCATACCACTGCCCCGGCTCCAGGACGGAGCGGTCACGCAGCACGGGCAATTCCCGGACGGCTCCCATGCCAAACCGGGCGCGGTGGATTTCCTTTTCATGGTCGGCAAAAATGCGGTACAAAGCGCGTTCGTTGACTTCTTGCGGAATGGTGCCTGGAACGTGGCGTTCATAGCCGTCAATAGTCATGCCTCCGTACAGGAAGATGGTAAATATTTTGCGGATGGCCTCACGGCTGGATCGGCATTCATGTTCGGCAAACCGTACGGCCCAGGCGCGGAAACGAGGGGTTTTGATGCCGTAGTCCTCTACCGGCTTGTTGTTGCGCACGCGGCCATCCAGCAGAACATGCCAGTCTTGCGTGGCCTGCCAGCGTTTGATGATGCGGGACACCTGGGTGACGCTCAGGCCCATGTGCCGGGCCATCTGGCTATACAGACCGCATGGCCCGGTGAGACGCTTGCCCTGTTTAAGCGCGCGGTCCATCCACTCAAGCTCATGCGCCCACTTAGTTACGCGGCTGCGGTGCTTTTCAGGCAGGGATTCAAATTCCTTGTCCGTCGCGGCGGCGGCATAAATGGCAAGAGTTTCCGTCATAACTTGATGATCAGCGTTTAGCAATAAATAAAATATGGATAGCAGACCAAATCCATAATGCCGTCAGAATTAGGTTGTACAGGATGTCTCCTGAGATAGCGTGAGCCATAGTCTGAACCATGCTAATGAAGAGAAGGCGTTCGGTTTTATCCATGGATATGAATTCTTTGATTATTACCCATTAATGGTATATATTTCACCTGCCATGAGTTTTGAAAATGAGTTCACCTATTTTGATATGGAGTCGTTTTGCCGACTGAAGCTGGAATGTCTGCGCCGCCCTTTCTCCTATGGTTGTTCCGCAGATGATTATTTCCTTCCTCGAACTTTGAACGAAATTGACGATATTCAAGCTGATGAAGACGTTCGAGAACTCTTGCTTGGAGGTTCCGATCGTCTGAAATACCCTTCACGCATAACTGCAAAACAACGGTTTCATTGCAGATTGCGCTTAAGATTCGCACTAAACTGGATCGCAACACAGAGGAAATACGGAAAGTCAGAGATTTTTGATGACGAATCCTTTCCTGCCGAACTTGAGTCAATTCTGACAGAAAGGTTTCATTCTTCCGTGATTCATTGGTTGCTTGGTGCCGTTGAGTGTGATGGATGGCTTTTTTAATTTTGCTCATAATTTATGCGTTGGTTAAGGCGTTGATGATCCTGAGGGCGTTATTGAGAATGTCTTTACCTTTCACCAAGGTATCCTGGTTCACCAGCGGCAAGCGTCCGGTATCCAGCATGGCTTCAAGGTCCACCATGATGCGGGCAAATTCATCACATGCTGATTTTTGCCGGGCGGCCAGTGCTTCCTCCGGGTCCGCAATGGGCTGGGGTTTGCCTGTTCCCCGGTTGTCATCAATGGTGCTGGTGCCGTGAGATTTGGGCGGAGTGACCACGCCAAAGTCAAAGTAGGCTTGCCGGAGGCTGTCAGCGTCGGAAAGCTTGCCGATCTCTTCCAGCGTGCGGGCGTCTCGGCGTCCGCTTTCTATAAGCGCCACATCCACCGTGCCCAGCTTCCGGGCGCGCTTGAGCACTTCCCGGTAGAGTTTCATGTAGCGTGCAGCCGTGCGATATTCAAAAGTGACACATGTGTCACTTTTGCCAAATAAGGCTTTCCATTCCCCATGCTGGGCTGCCGCTTTCATGCGTGCGAGCAATCCACCCAGCACAACCGCAGTCATCCAGCGTTTTTGCTCAAGGGTTTGAATTTGATTTGTCAATCCGGTGATTTGGCCGTGCAGAGCGTTGGCCCGGACGATTGCAATTTCCCAATCCCGGTTGGTAGTTGTCACCTCATTTTGAGGCATGATCTGAATCTCATATTTCATCTTTGAATTTTCTGAAAGCGATTTTGATTTTGCGCATGGCGGCGCGCTCAATGCTGAAAACCCGTTGCCGGGTTAGGCCCAGATAGAGGCCAATTTCCCGTTGTGTCAGGCTGCCGGCATGATCCAGGCCATAATGGCGCCGGAATTCCGGCACCCGCCAGAGGGCCTGCCAAATGGCCCATTCTTCCTCCGTCATGGGGGTGTTCATGTTCACGTCGGCCTCAGGTTGCATGGCGTTACTTGGTGAGGGGTACAGGCAACACGGCGGTGCGGGCATCCTTGAGGCCTTCACGCACTTGGGCGGCTTCTTTGTCCAGGCAATGCACCACTGCCCAGGCGGCCAGCCAGCCCATCAAGGCCATGACGGCCACGGCACCAGCAAATTCTGCAATATCCCGCATTGTGGTCATTGTTTATTTCCTTGCTTTTTATCAATCCGTAAATCGGTTAATTCCTTGTCAGGCAAGGCAAGTAACGCATCAACGGTTGGTTTGTGTTTTCTCTCCCCCCGCACAACGCGACGTACATGACTGGGCGTTTTATTGATGGCATGTGCTGCTTGCGTAAAGGTGTATCCCTTGACGTTGTATAGCCAATGCACGGAGATGTTATCTTGTGCTGTCTCTGTAATCATGATAGGGTCTTTTTATGGCCGCCACTGTATGGCTTACTTTCCAAAAGTAATAATACTCTCATGAATAATCAAGGCAAAAATAATACTTCTGTAAACTTTTCTCTACGACTTTTGGAAATAATGAAGCGTAGAGATTTGACACAAAAAGACTTAGCAACATTAACAGATTTATCTCAAGGGGCTGTATCTAAATACTTAAGAGGAGTAAGTCTGCCAAAATCGTTAGAACTTTATAAGATGTCAAAAATCTTGGGCGTTCCAATGGAATGGCTCATGGGGGACGATGAGCCATTATGTGAAAATGCTGATGATTATTGGCACCAAGAAGCTATTAGATTGAAAGCTAAATTAGATATGGCTGTCAGTACTCTGCAAGGTGCACTTCAATCTCTTACCTCTCAAAAATGATGAAATATCTCAATACAGTCATCCTGATTATTATTGTTATCATCCTCGGCATTCTTGTATTGAGGCCATGTCCCCCTCTCAAAAATTCTCCAGTACAGTATGAGTATACTGTTACGGAGTTATATCCAACTAGCATAGTTGGTCGTGAAGTATTGCAACATCCATTTTATAAAAATCTTAATCAAGGTTGGGAACCTATAACTACATTCTCTTTATCATCAAATAATACAACCTGGTGTATAATGCGCCGCCCCAAACCAGCTCAATAGTATGACACAGCGTAACCAGTTGATTACAAATTTCATGCATCCAACAAACATAACAAATTCATAATGAATTTGTTATGGCGGGAGCGGGAGGCATTTAAGCGAGCTATGCTCACGTCCGATGACCAACACATATACCATGCTGCACGGGGACTGCATGTCCCTGATGCCGACCATGCCGGAGGCATCCTACGATGCCGTGATCACTGATCCTCCCTACGCTAGTGGAGGAATGGTCACATCTGCCAGACAGGAGGATCCTCGAATCAAATACCAAAATGCTAAAACACAGGCTTATTATCCATCTTTTGAAAATGACAACCGCGACCAGCGTACCCACCTGATGTGGTCCGTGCGGTGGATGGAGCAGGCCCTGCGCCTGACGCGCCCCGGCGGCTGGCTGATGGTATTTAGCGATTGGCGTCAGGTGCCCCTTACTAGTGATGCCTTGCAGATTGCCGGATGGCAGTGGCGTGGGATTGCTGTATGGGATAAGGCCAATTTTTCCAGACCTGTTACTGGGATATTCCGTCCACAGGCTGAATACATACTGTATGCAACACGGGGGAAAAGGGATAAATCAAAGCAACAAAAGGGTTGCCCTGCAGGTGTATTTTACGCCCCTATGAAAATGTCTGAAAGATATCATATGACGGGCAAGCCGGTCCCTCTGATGGAGCACCTCATGACCATCCTACCGTCCGGCTCGCGCATATTGGACCCGTTTGCCGGCAGCGGCACCACGCTGGTAGCGGCCCGCAACAAGGGACACACGGCCGTGGGCATTGAGCTGTCGTCCGACTACCACCAGATAGCCACCGACCGTCTAGGTCTGGTTCTGCCATCCTGACTGCCCGCACGCCGCCTGCAGCATCCCTGCAGGCGGCTTTTTGATGGCCTGAAATGTCGGAACAAGGCTGATGCCCGTGTGTTATATTATGCACATGGACGCAAATATCGCTCGCTGGGTGAAGGGGGGAACTTGTGGAGTGACGGAGGCCGCCCGAATCCTTGGTTACAGCCAGGACACCGTGCGCCGGATGATTGAGGACGGCGAATTGATCGGTTGGCGTGCCAGGCGCGGAGGCCGTAAATTTTTGATGTACAGGGCGCAAGTAAAAGATGTCGCATCCAGGGCGCAGGCTCAAGCTGTGCAGTATGCGCGGGACATGCAGCAACTGACGCTGCCCCTTTAATTTTGCCGCAAATGCCGCAAATACAGCTTTTGCGGCAAACGCCGCATTTGCCGCAAACGCCGCAGCACCATCCGGGAAATGGGCTAAACTGCCCACATGAACGACGCGCAAAAACAAGATTTTGGAGCTGCTACGGATAGTGGAACGCATGACGGACAAACCCTCACGTTGGGAAACGTCGGGGTGAGCGAGCCGAAGGCGAACAAATCAAACGCCGGGGCAGCTGCCACGCAGCAAACGGCAAAGAATAATACGCCTTGGTATTTGAGCCGGACATTTTGGATCAACGCTGCCGCCCTGGCCTCTTTATTGGTGCCGGCAGTGAGGGATTGGCTTGAATCCAACCCTGTGGAATTTACAGCCGCTCTTGGGGCGGTCAACGTATTGCTCCGGTTTGTGACCGTGGGCAAATATCAATTTGCGGAGCCGACCGGTGATCAGGATGGAGGCGTTGACGAGTCAGCGCCGAGAGCGTCCAACACGTCCGGCGCCGGCGGCTCCGCCCTCCTGCTGATGATCGGCATGTCCCTGGTCATGACGACCTGGGCTTGCAGCAGCGCGGATAAGCAGACCGCCGCCAGCGTGGCTCTTACGGATGGCCAGGTGGTGGTCATCCGTGGCGGCTCGTCCCTGGTGGTGGACCGTGACAATCACAGCGTTTCCTGGTCCCAGTCCACCCCGGACGTGGTTGTGGTGCCGCCCGTGGTGCAGGCAACGGGTAAATGATAGCAGGCCTTTAGTCTTTAACAGGTAAATATGATGAAAGTAGCACTGGACATAGGGCATTGCTCCACGGGCGACCAGGGCGCAGTGAGCCACGACGGCCTGGCAGAGCATCCTTTTTGGGCGCAGTACACGCCGGCAATCGTCCGAGAACTGGAAAAGCTGGGGCACCAGGTGCGCGTCTTCCGCCGCGAGGATTACAGCCGCAGCATCAAGAATGAATGCGTAGCCATCAACGCCTGGGGAGCCGATGTAGCCGTGAGCCTGCATCTCAACTCCGCCGACAGCCCAGCCTGTAAGGGGGGGCATGAAGTGGTGCACTACGACGGCAGCAAGAAAGGCATTGCCCTGGCCAAAGCGATAGACGCGCAATTTGACCTGATTGCGGAGCTGGCCGACCGCAACATACGGACGCCTTATGCCAACCGTGGCGACGTGTTTTTACAGGGCACCGTGTGCCCGGCGGTGATTGTGGAAGGGGCGTTTTTGTCCGTGGATTCCGATGTGGAATTCTTGCATGAAAAGGGTGAGGTACTGGCTCAGGCCGTTGCTCACGGCATCCATGCTTACGCAGTGCAATGTGGGGCGTAATTGCAGAGGCGGCGGCCACCATGGACGCCGGATCGGTGGGCCAGATGCTGGCCTACTTAATGGGAGCCGGCGTGATCGGCGGGGGTGGGTACGCGATGGGCAAAGCGCGTAAGTCACCCCAGCAATCAGAGGATGCCCAACGCGTTTATCTGGAAGATAAATTCGCCACCCGTGAAGAAGTTGCCGAAATCAAGCAACAACACCGGGCGGAGGTGTCCGACCTCCACGCTCGCCTAACCGGCATCACGGTCAAGCTCAATGAGATGTACGGACAGCAAAACATGATGATTGAAATTCTTAAATCACGGAAATCACTATGAACCAACATGCCAAGGTTAAAATCGCCATCCTGCGCAGTCTCAAGCGGATGCCCAAGACCTACACGATGCGCGACGAAGCATTGCGCGCGGAGGTCTGTCTGGACGTGCAGCCGCGCCCCACGCTGCTGGAACTGGAAGACGCTCTTACGGACCTGGAACAATCTTCCTGCATTATCGGCACCCGCAACGAGCTGACCGGGGAACGCAAGTGGATGATCACGGATGCCGGAATACTACAGCTTGGACAGATATGACCATCCCGGACGCCATTGTTACCATTGCTTCCATGGCCTTTAGCTTAACCGCTTTATATTTATTCATTAAATACCGATGAAGAAACTCCGTCAGGACAGCGTAGCCGCCAATCTGCCGCCCTACCTCCGGGATGCGGTGGACGAGATGTTTTTCTCCGGCACGACTTACAAGGCCGTGCAGGAACGGGTGGCGGAAGACGGCATCACCTGGAGCCTGACGAGCATCGCGCAGTATTACCACAACCACGTCCAGCCGCTGATGGCGACACGCCGCAAGGACATAGCCGCCAAGCTCAACAAGATGGACGCCTCCGACCTGGACGAGGCTACCTTGCAGGCGGTGCGCTCCACGGTGTTTGACCTGGCAACCTCACCAGGCAGCGACCCCAAAACCCTGAAAACTCTGTTCGGCATCGTGCAGAGTTACGCCAAGGGAAAGATGGAATCCACCCGCCTGCAACTGGACATCGACAAATGGCAGACGATGGCCGCCCAGGCTCTGCTGGACAAGGCGCTTTCGCCGGAGGTCCAGGCAATCGTCAATGGCGAGGGCAGTGACGCCCAGAAGGTGGCCATGCTGCGTCCGCTGCTGTTTGGCAAGGCACAAACAATCACACCGGAATTTATCAATGGATAAAGGCAACTCCCAGCCCCTGATCAATCTGCTTACCTTCCAGGAAGTGGCCTTTTGGCTGCGGCTGCGCACCATGTTTTTTTTGTGGGCTCGGCAGCGCGGCAAGTCCTACCTTATTGCTGCCAAGGCGATAGACCGCATGCTGGAACGTGCCGGACGGAGTTGTTATTTTGTCAGCGCATCCATCGCCACGGGCAAGGAAATCGTGGAAAAGGAGGCCCAAATCTGGCACGACGCGCTGGCCAAACTGCGGGCAAAACAGGAAGCCCTGGGCAAGGAACTGGGCGGCAATGTGGTGGACAAGCGTTCTCACAAGCTGCTGGCCGTGGATGATCTGGCGGAACTGATGGACAAGCAGACGGCCCAGGTGCGCATCTACCATACGCGCACCTCTTACAGCCGCACCAAGATTCTGGCCCCCAACCCGGACACGGCGCGCGGCTGGACCGGAGATGTGTTTGGGGATGAAGTCGGGTTCTGGCCAGACTTCCGGGCGGTCCTGGACGCTGTGGAGCCGATCATCTCCCGCAACCCTGATTTTCTGATGTGGATGTTCACGACGCCGCCGGAGGACGACAAGCATTTCACCTATGATTTTCTCAACCCCGGCCCGTTGGAATTCACGCCCAACGCCCAGGGGAATTTTTACAAGACGGAGGCCGGCTATCCGGTCCACCGTGTGGACATTTTTGACAGCGAGCTGGCGGGACTGTCCCTGTTCGATCCGCTCTCCGGCAAGCCGGTGGCGTTTGAAGAATACCGCGCCCACGCCATGGACAAGGCATCTGCCGATCGCAACTATGCGCTCAAGTTTGTTCAGGGCGGGCAATCCGCCGTGCAGCTGGCGTGGCTCAACAACGCCATGTACAAGGGAGCGCAGTGCTGCACGGGCATTGATCTTAGCAAGGAGGTACTGGCAGCATGAGCAACTATGAGACATTGATACCGTCCACATGGGCGGAACACTTGAAAGGCGGCAAGGTATGCCTGGGCCTGGACGTGGCGTCCACCATTGAGGACAAGTCCAACCCAAGCTCGCTGACAGTGATGGAGCAATGGGAAGGCGTCTATTATGAACGGCTGGTTGTGCGATGGAAGACGGAAGACATGGACGTGATGGAATCCATCATCCGGCACGTACTCAAACCCATCGCCAAATCATATCGCAAGGCCTTGGTGGTCGATAAATCCAATGAAAAATTTGCGGCTAACAAACTGCGACAAAGACTGTCCGGCGAAATTCGCGTAATCGGATTTGCTGGGAACAACAATGTCATCTACGAGGGAGAAAAGACCGACGCCAAAACGGCCATGGGGTCCGCGTACTGTGGCGCGTTGGAAGATGGCCTGATCGCCATGCCCTCCGGCAAATGGCTGAGGGATGATCATCGGCTGGTCAAGCGCAACGGGGCCAAGTTTGAGTGCAAGCCGGACAAGGACGGCAACCATGCCGACACGTTTGACAGCGGCAAGCTGGCCTACTGGGGATTTATCGGCAAAAGCTTTGTAGTAGTTCCCCCGGAACCGGGACGGCGCGACGTGAACAACGCCTACTCAGAGGCGGCTGTCCAGGCAACCCTGGCCAATAACATCAACCTTGATGAAAGACCGTTTGCATGAGCCGGAACAATAAATTCAGAAAGGGAGGAACTCTGGGCAATCTCACGCTGACACCAGCACAGGCTGCCCGCCTGAAAAGCGACAGCAAGCCGGTGGTATTTACCGAGCAGGACTTGCGCGACATCCTGGGCGACCAATCCCGGCATCTGTCCTATACGCCTCCCCTAGACTTTTTGAACATTTCCACCGTGCGCTCCTGTATGAATGAAGCCCTGCGCGGAGCTTATGCGCAAGTACAGTGGATATGGGAACAGCTGGAACCGGCTGATGCCGTGCTGGCCAGTTGCGTGGAAAAGAGGGACACCGCCCTGAAAAAGCTACCCTGGCGCATTGTCAAAAAGAAAGGACTGAGTGATCTGGAAGATGCCATTGCGGACGCCCAACTCAGAACGGCCAAGGACTTTTGCAATGCCATATCCAACATGGATGAAGCAATCGCCGCGTTCGGACAGGCATCTTTCAGGCATTTCCGCCGGTTGCAAATGGTGGAGACTTCCCGTGAATTTATCCTGCAAGTTACCGATAACTGGAATTGGAGCCGTGACGGCTATGGCGGCCCTTGGCAATGGAACCCACGCGCGACGTTTGGGACAGCGCGGGCGGAAGAGGTACCCGTGCCGGAATGGTCCATCCTGACGCGGCTCTGCCCGCGTCCCATTGACCAGGTGGCCATGATGCTGTGCCTGGACCGCAAGAACGCCAAGGCACAGTGGATGACCTGCAACGGACGTTACGGCACGCCGCCGTTTTTTGTGATCATGCCGGAAGGAACGGATGAAGACACCAAGACGCTTTATCTTAAAATGGCCATGCAGTGCATCAGCAACAGCTGCGGCACACTGCCTCCCGGTGCTGATGTCAAGGCCGTGAGCGTACCGGCCAGCACGCCGGACATGTTTCTCAAACTGATCGACCTGTCCACCCAGGAACTGGTGCTGCGCTCCACCAACGGCCAGATGACCATGCTGACCGCTCCTGGGGCAGGCACCAACACGGAAACCGGCTCAACGCACGAAGACAGCTTTGACGATTTGGCTGCGGCCGAAGGCAAGGACATTGCCGGCGTCCTCAACCGGGGCATGGTGCGGCCCATCATCGAACAATGGCACCCCGGCCAGGAAATTTACGTGGAACTGGAAATCAAGCACCCGGAAGCGGACGACACGGTGGCCAGCGTCACCAACATTTCCCAGCTGGCCGGAGTAGGCTACCGAACTCCCGACGACCAGGTGCAGGAATTGACCGGGTACAACGTCACCACCCAGGCCATGCCGGGAGCTGACGGGCTGGGCTTGCAATCTCCCCTGCTGCGGGAGATGCACACCCGTTATGCGCCAACCATGCTGTGGCCGGCAGCGCGTGAAGCGTTTGACCAGTCCTGCATGCGAAAAGACTGCAACAGCCGCACCCAGGAACCGGCATTGAGCAAGGATGAACTCGATACCCTGCGCCGTATGGCGGAGGTGCCGGGAATAGGAGAAGTGGCCAAATTGGCGGAAACGCTACAGGACCCCTTAAAAGCCGCCATGGACACCGAGATGCAAAACGGCCCGCAAGAGCCGGGAACCCCCGTTGCAACCCCGTTGCAAATCGCAAATTTGGAGGATGACGACGAAAGGAAGGACACCAACGGGAAGATGAGCCGGTCGGAAGCGGCCAGACACGCCGCCAGAGTGCGCTGGGGGCAGGAAGGAAGAACCGGCCGGAACCGTGGCGTCGGGCGTGAAGGGGAAACCAGATCCGGCAGGAGCAACACGCCATTGAAAGCCGGCCAAAATGCCACAGTCACCGAAAAAGTGGATGCGGTGGAAAAGGCCATCACTAAGACGGCCATGAAAGGCGGCAGCGTAAAAACTGGCGTGAAGGTCGGCAAGAAAGATCTAACGGTGGATGGAGGGCATAAGGACTACTACGGAGCCAAACACGCGCAGAAGCATATAGACAAGGGAGAGACAACCGCCCGGAAAGCAGCCCAGGCCATTGTCACGGGCAAACGCTCCAAAGATGGCGCCGGAGTAGTGGCACGGGGCAAGAAAGGCTCCAAAGCGGTTTTGTTCAACGACGGGAAAAAACAGATCAAACTGAACACGGCCTACAAAGACAAACGACCATAAAAGAGAAAGGCCCGGTCATGAACCAGGCCCTACGGGCGGATAACACGGGCTTTGGCCCCAGTTTACTTGCTCAAGCTCATGCGTCACCGCAAAAGCAAGTTGCCGACCGGATCTTTAAGCTAACACACAAGAACTAAATAACAAGAGCGAATTTAAGACATGAAAGTGATACCGTTTAACGAAGCGCCCCATGCGCCCTATGAACTGGGGAAAGTGCCGGCTGCCGGATGGTTTGCGGTGGAGCCAACCTGCGAGTGGACGCCCAAAATGCAGGATGAACTGCGGCGAGCCCTGAACGATCCTTCCGACACGGTATACCAGGCCCGGCTGGATGCCCAGGGATTGATGATCCTGGAAGACAATTTTTCCCTGGAAGATACCGACGGACGCGGCCTGCCCACCTCTGAGCAGCACAAATTTGAAAAGGCGTTCGGCTGGGTGAAAGCGCTGCATGCGGAAAGGGATATGCTCTGGGCCTGGATTGAATGGACCCCCAAGGGACACCAGGCCGTGAATGAAGGGGAATATGTGTTCTTCAGCACGGAATACGATTACCCGGATTTTGAAGTGATTGACAACCGCGTGGTGGCTCCGGTCCGGCTGGCCGGCCTGAGCGTAACCAACTACCCCAACCACCGGGGACAACTCCCGATGACCAATTCTCGCAAACAAGCAAACCGAGATAACCAACAAGACAAAGACATGAAACCGACCAACAAGACCCGCACGGCCATCACCAAGCCGAAGCGTGACAAGAACAGCGAGCTGGACCAGACGCCGGATGAACCGACCGAGGGAAAGACGTCTCCCACCCCTCCGGCCCAGGAGGACAACAAACCCGCCGACACGAATTCGGACACTGCCCCGGATGACCCGGAAAAGGACACCAACGACGACGGAAGCGCTGCCGTAAACATCCTGATGCAACTCGCGGAAGAGATGGACCTGGACGAATCCGCCAACGCGGAGGACGTGCTGGCCGCCGTCCAAGGCCTCAAGTCCAAGGTGGAGGAACTGACCGCCGCTCTGGCTGCCGCCAACGCATCCGGAGGACCGGACACCAACAGCCGCAAACGGCGTTACCCGAACCTGGCTCCCCTGCGCGACGTCAACACGCGGATGCAGGGCCAGAAACCCAACCGGGATGTGAGCGTGCGCATCAACGGAATGAGGCGCGACGTGAACACCCAGGAGAAAGCCATGACGGACTACTGCCAGGGCCGCGTGGATAAGGAAGAACACAAGCTGGGGCGTCAACTCAACTCCGCCGAATATGCCCGCGTCTGGCGCGATGCCCGCCAGGACTACCAGGACGGTCTGCGCTAAGGCATCCGGCAACAACCAACACACCAACACACGAAAGGAAACCAACCATGATCGTCTATGACAAGCCGGTGCTGCGCCGGCAATACACGGAGGAGGCCAGCAAGCAGGGCCACCTGCACGAAGGCAAATTTGCCTCCATCAATGCTGCCGGGGAAATCGCCCTGGAAGACAACGACACAATGCCCCATGGCGTGATCAGCGAGCCGGACGGCCAGCTGCGCTCCATGCTGGGCAATCGGACCGGGGCATCCATCATCCTGTGGTCCAGCCAGTCCATCGTGCAGGCCCAGCTGGGCACAGACCCCGGCACCATCAAGATGAACACCCCGCTCAAGCGTAATGCTGACGGTACCGTTTCCGCATCCTCGGAAACCGCCGGCGACCTGATTGTGGGTTACGCTGTTCAGGACGTGGCCACCACCAAGGCCGGGCAGCTGATCAACGTGATCATGTGCAAGCCCTACAAAGTGGAGGCCGCCTCCGCATAACATCATTATTAACTTTTAACCATTAACTATTAACTAATATGAGTACAAATAACACTTACTGTTACTCGTTGCACCAGATGGTGGTGGGCTGGTTCCGCCGCCGTCCGGTCAATCCGTTATCGTTCCTCGCCCCCGCCGTCAAGGTGGATGGCGACACCGGGACGTATGACTATTTTCCCCAGGGATATGCGTTCCGGCGCGTGGACACCTCGCGCGGACGTCATCAATCCGCCCGCAGCCTGGATTTGATCTGTGATCCACGGCCGTTTGCCCTGGAGGACCACAGCCTGCGCATCGGCATTGATGACCGGGACCTCCACCTGTCCAAAGATGAGCTGGACGCGCGACGGTCAGAGGTGGCCGCCGTCAAAGCGGAGTCCAGAACGGGCACGCTGCTGACCGTCTGGGAAACCTCCATGATCGCTGACGGATTTGACTATTTCCGCCGCCAGGTTCAGGCGCGTTCCGGCGTGGGCAACTGGTCGTCTTCCTCCGCCGATCCGATGGCGGAATTTAAAAAAGAAATTGGCCGCATGGAAACCCAGGCGGGCATCAAGCCCAACCGAATCCTCATACCGAGCGAGAAATGGGACGTGTTGGCAGCCTCTCCCGCCGTACTGGACGCCATCACCTACAACAGCGCCAAAGAGCTGACCGTTGACTTGTTCAAGCAGCTCCTGGGGGTGCATGCCGCTCCCGACCTCCAGGTCATGGTGGCCAACGTGCCGATCGGCAAGGATAACGCCGGGCCTAATGTAGAGTTTGACGGCGTCAACCTGCTGGGCGACGACGTATGGCTGACCTACGCCCAGGAAGGCATGGAAGTGGGGGACTTCTCCGGCCTCAAGGTGCTGAGTTCCGGCGGTGATGCCTATGCCGACAACGTGGAAAGCTATTACGAGAGGGGAATCCACACCACTTGGCACGAAATCAATATGATGCGCACGTTCGCCGTGACGGCTCCGCCCTGCGTGAGCCGCCTGACGATCAGCTGATCATGGCCTCCCGCTTCCGTTGCGGGAGCGGGAGGCAAAGACTAACAACAACTAAAAGACCAAATCATGATGGCAACACCGAAAACCAACAAGACTGCAAAGCAGGATGAAACAACTACTCCCAAGGATGGCACCTTGGGGAACAACACCAACCCGGAAGAGGGAGAATCCACCGAACCCAACATGACCAGCCCCGGAACGGCACCTCAGGAAAAGACTACCGCCGGAACAGGATCAGGAGAAGACAAGGAAACGGTGAAAAAATGTACCCCCACCTTCCTTCCGACGGCCTCCCTGCGGAAAGCAGGACCGTCCCGCCTGTCAATCGCCGCGACGATTGCGGCCGGGATGCTGGGCCAGGGCCGTTATACAGCTCTGCTGCGTGACGACCGCATGGTCCAGGATCTGGCGCTCAACTCCCTGCGGGTGGCCGATGCCCTGATCTCCGCCGCTAACCCCCAAGCCTGACTGTTGCATGAAAGCCTGGATCAAGCTGACGACGGATGACCTGGCCCTGGTATTCAACGCCAAGGAATTGGCCGTTGTGGCACCGTCCGGCCCGGACTCCGCCAATCCCTGGACGCTGGACACCCTGGACGACGTGACGGCCATGGTCCGGGAATCCATCGCCAGCAATCCGGCCAACGCGCTGGACGATGACCAGGCAACCATACCGCGCACGCTGCGCGCTGCCGCGATGGACATTGCGGCGGTGCGTCTGCTCAAGCGTTTCAGCATGGCCATCACCGACGAGCGGCGCAAGGCGGCGGATGATGCCGCCGCACTGCTGGTCTCCATTGCCAGGGCGGAACGCAAGGTGATGGGGCCGGACGGCAAGGTGCATGTGCCCGCATCGCACAAGCCGTCCATTATCGCCCCGTCTCCGGCCTACGGCAACGACGGCACAGGCTGGTACCCGGAGCCATGATCGAGGCATCATGGCAGTTAATAGTGAATAGTTATCAGGTAATAGCATGCCCGCTCCCGGTCAGTTTATCCTTAACAAGCAAGTCATCCCGTCCGAGCTGCGCAGCCGGGAATGGGAAGCTGCGCGCGTGGATTACTGGCGTATGGAGCGGGCCTTTGTGATGGCGGGCAAGGTGCGATTTGAGGATGCCCAGGCTTGCCGGAATGCTGCGGCTGCTCTGGCCAACGGGAAAGTGTCTCTGATTGAAGCGCGCCGGGCGGTCCGGGAAGAACTGGAACGCGCCGGCTACCGTCCCACGCCGGGAACCGCCGGAACGATTAAAGACATCTACACCCCGCGCCGCCTGGATGTAACCTTGAAAACCAATGTCAACATGGCGCGCGGATATGCGGAAAAGAACCGGCTCACGGGCAATGCCATGTACCCGGCCAGCGAGCTGCACCGCAACCGTCAATCCCGCGAGCCCAGGGACTGGCAAACGCGCTGGAATGAGGCCGCCGCCGCCGTCAATTATGAGGGTGTGGCCAGGGACGGTTCTTTCATTGCTCTGAATGATTCCCCCATTTGGGCGGCGCTGTCCCGGTGGCGGACGCCTTACCCGCCTTTTGACTACGGCAGCGGCATGTGGTGGCGTCCGGTGAAATGGCGTGTTGCCGAGAAAAAAGGCCTGGTAACGGACGAAGATATGGCCCGCATCGAATCTCAGCGGCCGGAGTCGTTCAACCATGATGTTGCCTTGGACACCAATATCCGGGATGAAGACTTGGGCGCAGCCCTGGCCGAACAGATGAAGGGCATTGCAGAATGGGACGGTTCCTCCCTGCGCCTGGTGGACCGCAACGGCACACGTCCCTATGATGCCGGAGAGATTGGCCGGGTGATCGCCACCCAACCGCGCGAGGACGTGCCGGCATCTCTGCGCACCAACTACCAGGCCGACGCCCTGGCTGAATTTTTAAGCAATCCCGACGGCTTCCGGGCCGATGCGCCAGAGAACCGCGCGGGATTGGACATGATTGAAGACGTGGCGCGCCTGTTTGGCCGGATTCTGCCGGACGCAGCCCCGGAACTGGAAACGTCCCTCACCCTGACAGCGCAGGATTTGGCAGCCCTGCAATCCGGCGTCTATCGCGTGCCGCTCACGGTGGCCGCGTTGCCGGCTGTGCCCGTCGGGAGTGCACCCCCTGCCTCCGGCAACGTGCGCCTGGTGGTGCAAGG